>Ga0194133_10010304_pt1 | contig 10543 bp, 7 predicted proteins | sample TA2KigOf40mmetaG_FD_155448 | JGI IMG/M metagenome (GOLD analysis project Ga0194133, IMG submission 155448) | Freshwater microbial communities from Lake Tanganyika, Tanzania - TA2015055 Kigoma Offshore 40m | ecosystem: Environmental > Aquatic > Freshwater > Lake | place: Tanzania: Lake Tanganyika... | reverse complement strand
CCTCCAAGGCCATCACATTGGCAGCGGTTGCCGTATTGGTCAAAATCTCATGATTGACCATTTGCTCAATTCGAGCAATTTCAACCTTAGTCAAGGGTGCAGTGTGAGTGAAATCGAATCGAGTCTTATCCGCATCGACTAAGGAGCCCTTCTGTTGGACATGACCGCCTAGAACTTCGCGCAAGGCTTTGTGTAGTAAGTGAGTCGCACTGTGATTGCGCATCGTTTTGGCACGTAAGCTTGTATCTACTCGCGCCTCAACCACATCCCCAAGCTTTAACTCGCCTTCTTGCAATTCGCCTTGGTGACCAAAGACATCGGCCTGAATCTTAAAGGTATCCGCTACGATGAATTGCGATTGCTCAGTTCGCAATTCGCCACGGTCGCCCACTTGACCACCGGACTCCGCATAAAACGGGGTGCGATCAAGAACAACCACTGCACTTTCACCAGCCCGAATCGAGTCGACTGGACTACCATCGCGATACAGGGCAGTTACCCGCGAATCCTCAATCAATACCTGTTCGTATCCCAGGAACTTTGTAGGCTCGCCCCGATAATCCAAACCTTGTGCCATCTTAAATTTACCGGCAGCACGCGCCTGATCACGCTGACGCTGCATAGCCGCCTCAAAGCCAGCTGAATCGACACTGACTCCGCGCTCACGACAGACATCGGCCGTGAGATCAAGGGGAAATCCAAATGTATCGTGCAAACGAAATGCGGTTTCTCCATCCAAGACCGTTTGGTTGTTTTGAAGCGCAGATTCTAAGATCTCCATACCATTGGCAATGGTATGGAAAAAACGTTCTTCCTCTTGCTTGAGGACATCCATGACTCGCTCTTGTGCTTGACGCAGCTCGGGATAGGCGTCACCCATTTCAGCGACCAAAGCGGGCACTAACTGGTGAAAGAAAGCCTGCCGTGCACCCAACTTATACCCATGACGGATGGCGCGTCGCGCAATGCGCCGCAACACATAACCGCGCCCTGCATTTCCAGGAATTACTCCATCAACCACAATAAAACTGCAAGCACGAATATGATCCGCAATTACTTTCAGCGATGGGCTATCTAAATCACAACCGTTGGCTCCAGCGCGATCAACCGCATCTTTTGCTGCTTGCAGAAGATGAACAAATAAATCGATTTCATAGTTGGAGTGCACATGCTGCAAAACAGCAGCAATGCGCTCCAAACCCATGCCGGTATCGACACTGGGCTTTGGCAAGGGATGCATATCACCAGCCTCATCGCGATTAAATTGCATGAAGACGTTATTCCAGATCTCAATGAAACGATCGCCGTCCTCATCTGGGCTACCCGGAGGGCCACCAGCAATTTCTGGGCCATGGTCATAAAAGATTTCGGTACATGGTCCACAGGGTCCAGTGTCACCCATCATCCAAAAGTTATCCGATGCATAACGCGCACCCTTGTTATCGCCGATACGCACAATACGCTCTTTAGGTACGCCAATTTTTTTTGCCCAAATATCGAAGGCTTCATCATCTTCGGCATAGACAGTGACCCACAATTTGTCTTTGGGTAATTTGAAAACTTTAGTCAGCAGCTCCCAAGCAAATTGAATTGCATCTTCTTTGAAGTAATCTCCGAATGAGAAATTTCCAAGCATCTCAAAGAAGGTATGGTGACGAGCGGTGTAGCCAACGTTATCAAGGTCATTATGTTTGCCACCAGCGCGAATGCATTTTTGGGCAGTGGTTGCCCGTTGATAAGCTAGCTTATCAAACCCCAAAAAGACATCTTTAAATTGATTCATCCCGGCATTTGTAAATAGCAAGGTGGGATCATCTCCCGGAACCACAGGGCTTGAGGCCACGATTTGGTGACCTTTGGAGGCAAAATAATCAAGGAAGGCTTGACGGATTTCGGAGACTTTCATCTTTAGAATTATCGCATTGGCACAGAATTAGGGCAAACCCTTAAGTATGTACAACCTCATTCCCTTACAATCACAAATCGACTAGAAATAGCCCTTAACAAAAAGGCAGCGATTGTTACAAAGGAGACATATTTTGAATATTCGCAATAAAAAGGATTTTGGCGCCGGGATCATGTATATGGTCTTTGGTCTATTTTTTGCGCTTAATGCCTTGAACTACAAAATGGGCACTGCCGCAAAGATGGGTCCAGGTTATTTTCCATTTTGGCTTGGGGCGCTATTAACCGCTCTTGGTTTTTTCGTTCTCTTGAGGTCAATGTCATCCAAAAATACGAAAGAAGATATCGGTGGCTGGAATTGGAAAATCGTGATTTGGATAGCGGGATCGGTCGTTCTTTACGGCCTGCTATTGCCCACGCTCGGTTTTATGTTATCCGTTTTTATTTTGGTGCTTGTCTCTGCTAGCGCAAGCCACGAATTTACTTGGAAAAGTACTGTTCTAAATGCGATTTTCTTAGTAACTTTCACTTACCTCGCATTTGTACAGGGATTGAATCTTCAATTTCCTTTACTCCCAAGCTTTCTCGAATAACCCATTGAACGGAATAACAAATGGAATTATTAAATAATCTTTCATTGGGCTTCGAGACTGCATTTACGATGCAGAACCTCTTATATTGCTTTATCGGATGCTTACTTGGCACCCTGATTGGCGTCCTACCTGGTATTGGCCCGATTGCAACGATTGCCATGCTTCTGCCTGCAACCTATGCCCTCCCTCCAATTGCAGCACTGATTATGTTGGCAGGGATTTATTACGGCTCGCAATACGGAGGATCAACTACGGCGATCTTGCTAAATATCCCTGGGGAAACATCCTCGGTGGTCACTGCAATTGATGGCTATCAAATGGCTAAGCGCGGTCGTGGTGGTTTAGCTCTGTTTACTGCGGGTATGGGTTCATTCTTTGCAGGTTGCGTGGCAACTTTGATTTTGGCTGGCTTTGCAGCACCTCTCGCTGAAGTGGCATTTAAATTTGGTCCCGCCGAATATTTCTCCTTAATGGTGTTAGGACTTATTGGTGCCGTTGTTCTTGCATCAGGCTCCCTAATCAAAGCCGTTGGCATGATTCTATTAGGCCTACTGCTTGGCCTCATCGGCACTGACGTGAACTCAGGCGTTGCTCGTTACTCCTTTGATATTCCTCAGCTGACCGATGGCATCGGTTTTGTTTCGGTTGCAATGGGCGTTTTTGGTTTTGCCGAGATTATGCTGAACTTAGAGAAGAAGGGCTCAGGTGAATCATTCCTCAATAAGGTGACAACCCTAATTCCAGCCTGGTCCGATATCAAGCGAATGGTTCCATCGATTTTGCGAGGTACGACCATTGGCTCATTACTGGGTATTCTGCCTGGCGGTGGAGCTGCTTTGGCTGCGTTTGGGGCATACACCGTTGAGAAAAAAGCCTCAAAGCATAGCGATGAATTTGGCAAAGGAGCCATTGAAGGTGTTGCTGGACCTGAAGCCGCAAATAATGCTGCAGCACAAACTTCATTCATCCCCCTATTAACGCTTGGCATTCCACCAAATGCCGTGATGGCCCTCATGGTTGGCGCCATGACGATCCACAACATTCAGCCAGGTCCTCAAGTGATGACCAGTAATCCAACCTTGTTTTGGGGTCTGATTGCGTCCATGTGGATTGGCAACATCATGTTAATTTTGCTGAACCTCCCACTGATTGGCATTTGGGTTAAGCTTTTAAAGATTCCCTATCGCATGCTCTATCCAGCAATTCTGGTCTTCTGCTGTATCGGGGTCTATACGGTCAATAACTCGATCTTTGATATTTTTATTACCGCAAGCTTCGGTATTATTGGCTATATGTTCTTTAAGTTTGGTTGTGAACCCGCCCCCCTACTACTAGGCTTTGTATTGGGTCCTATGATGGAAGAAAATTTCCGTCGTGCACTCCTACTTTCTCGCGGCGACTTTACAACCTTTGTCACTCGACCACTGTCTTTGAGCCTTCTAATTGCAGCCGCTCTTTTACTAATTATTGTTACTCTTCCGGCGATTAAAAAGAGTCGCGAAGAAGTCTTCACTGAAGAGTTATAAAACTTTCCTAAATTTATTTTGTTCTATCTATCTGGCCCGCGTTTGCGGGCCATATTTTTTGCCTCCAGAACCAGTCAATCCGTCTTCTCTACAATAGTGGGATGTCTACTCAATCTGCAAACCCAGTCGAGCCATCCAACTTCTTACGTCAAATCATTGATCATGATTTAGCCAAGGGAACCTATACCAATCGTGTCGATCCAAATGGTAAGCCTTTACCAGCACTGGTTACCCGCTTTCCACCGGAGCCTAACGGCTATTTACATATCGGTCATGCCAAAAGTATTTGCCTCAACTACGGCTTAGCGAGGGACTATGATTCCCTGCCTTCGGGTGGTCGCTGCCATATGCGGCTTGACGATACCAATCCCACCAAAGAGGATGTGGAATATGTCGATAGCATCTTGGATGCGGTGCGTTGGTTAGGATTTGATTGGCACCACCAAGGCGTAGAACATTTGTATTACGCCAGTGATTACTTTGAACGCCTCTATGAGTTTGCGCAAATTTTGATGCAGCATGGTAAAGCCTATGTTGATAGCCAGAGTGCGGAAGTAATCCATCAGAATCGTGGTAATTTTTCGACTCCGGGAGTAAACAGTCCCTATCGAGATCGTTCCGCCGAAGAGAACATCGCACTTTTCCAGAAAATGCGTGCTGGTGAGTTCCCCGATGGTAGTCATGTGGTGCGCCTAAAGATTGATATGACTCATCCCAATATCGTGATGCGCGATCCGGTGATTTATCGCATTCGTCATGCTCACCATCATCGTACTGGTGATCAATGGTGCATTTACCCCTTATACGATTTCACCCACTGTATTTCAGATGCGATTGAGAATGTCTCGCACTCAATTTGTACGCTGGAGTTTGAAAACAATCGTCCACTATATGACTGGATTCTCAACAGTCTGAAAGAGTGCGATGTATTCAAAGGCCCACTACCTCATCAATACGAATTTGCCAGACTCAATCTCACGTACACAATTACTAGTAAGCGCAAACTCCTGCAGCTCGTTGAGGAGCAACGCGTCGATGGTTGGGATGACCCCCGGATGCCAACCATTGTTGGTATCCGACGTCGCGGTTACTCGCCAGAGAGTATTCGCTTATTTTGTGAACGGATTGGCGTATCTAAAGCGGATAGCTGGATTGATATGAGTGTTCTCGAACAAGCCTTAAGAGATGATTTAGATGCGCGCGCTCCTCGTGCCAGCGCAGTCTTGGCTCCACTAAAACTTGTGATTGAAAACTACGACGAGGGCGCAAAAGAGTCCTGCTCTGCTCCTAAGCATCCGCATCATCCCGAATGGGGTAAGCGTGAGTTTTATTTTGGACGTGAGCTTTGGATCGAGGCAGACGATTTTCAGATGAGTCCCGAAAAAGGATTCTTCCGCCTTTTTCCACCAAAAGATGGTCAGGCTGGTGGGCGTGTACGTTTACGTCATGGCTTTGTCATCGAGTGCACAGGTGTGAACTTGGATGACCAAGGAAATGTCGTAGAAGTTCGAGCTCGCTATTTCCCTGATAGTAAGAGCGGTACGCCAGACTCCAATAACTACAAGGTGAAGGGAAATATCCATTGGATCAATGCTGCGGAGGCCGTTCCCGTTGAGGTACGTCTTTACGAGCATTTATTTACCGATCCCCAACCCGATAGCGGTGATAAGAACTTTCTGAGCTTCATGAATCCAAATTCCAAAAAGGTAATTCGGGCTTATGTGGAACCCAGCATTCAGAACGCTCAACCTGAAGAACGCTTTCAATTTGAGCGGCATGGCTACTTTGTAGTTGACCGTAAAGATAGCACCCCAGGAAAACTGGTCTTCAATCGCAGCGTTGGTCTAAAAGACGGCTGGAAATAATTACAAAGTTTTTAGATAGTCTTTGACGCGAGGGTATTTCAGGGGGCGCTTGAGCTCGCCAAGCCGTTGATTACGAACTCGTCGTGACTCGGCCATAAATGACCACATCATGGGGCCAACCTGAGCACGCACTTCATCAGGCAGTAATCGCGGTGGCTTGGGTAAGCGCAGTGCACTTGCGACCTCATCAAAATAATCACCCATTTTTTGCTCACTACCATCGCATGCATTAATCACACGTTGTGGTTTACCGATAAATAACGCTGCACAAGTGAGACGTGCAAGATCATCGGCATGGATATGATTCGAGTAAGCGTCAAATGGTTCTTGTAATGCAGGGGTATTATTTTGTAGGCGCTCGATCGGTAAGCGATTGGGTCCGTAGATTCCAGGTACACGCAAAATGGTCAACACAACATCTTGCGAGGCTGCCCAATAGCGGAGTGTCTGTTCTGCATCAACGCGTCGCTTTGCCCGTGCACTAGTCGGTTGTAATTGACTGGTCTCATCCACAAAATCACCATTACGATTTCCGTAGACCCCGGTTGTACTAATGTAGACCAGGCGTCTGACAGATCGCCCTTGCTGGGATAAAATTTGCACTAGGTTGCGGGTACGTTGATCGAGCTCTCCATCTAACGGTGGTGGAGCCAGATGAACAACCGTTGTTGCCAGATGAGCAATTCGCCATAGAGTCTCTGGATGGTCAAGATTACCTTCGATAGGTGTGATCCCACACTTTCGAAGTTCGTTAAAACGCTCAGGACTTTTGCTTAATGCGAAGATCTTGGGTCGACCTTGCGATTGAGCGAGCGTATTTCCTTGTAGTTGCTGCGCAACCCGAATACCGATATCACCACATCCAATAATGAGGATGCGGGGACGACGAAATAGACTGGTTTTGGAAATCATAGAATTAACATCGTAATGATTTATTGGGAGAAGTGGAATTGCAGTACCAAGTAGAACTAAAAAAGAGTGGCAGAACATTCATGGTGGAAGAGGATGAGACTGTGCTGGAAGCGGCCATCCGCCAGGGCGTTCAACTACCCTATGGCTGCAAAAATGGTGCATGCGGATCATGTAAAGGCAAGGTTCTCGAAGGTCGAGTTGAGCATGGCGATCACAGTCAAAGTGCCCTAAGCACCCTTGATAAAACCGCAGGGGCAAGCCTTTTATGCTGTGCCCACCCTCAATCCAATCTACTCATTGATGTTCGCGAAATTCATGGTGGAGGGGATATTCCTGTTCGCAAGGTGCCATGCCGGATTCAGACCATGACGTACCCAAGTGACGATGTTGCGATTCTTGAACTGCAACTACCGGCCAGTGAGCGTTTTCAGTTTTTAGCTGGTCAGTATTTGGAGTTTTTACTCAAAGAAAATAAACGCCGTGCGTATTCGATTGCCAGCGCCCCACATCAAGAAGGTCCGATTGAGTTACACATTCGCCATCTACCAGGGGGCCTCTTTACCGACCCCTTGTTTGGTCAAGCCGCAGATGGCAAATCAGTGAAAGAAAAGGATATCTTGCGTTTTGAAGGCCCCCAAGGAAGTTTTTTCTTACGTGAGGACACTCAGAAACCGATTATTTTCTTAGCATCCGGTACGGGCTTTGCGCCGATTAAGTCCATTTTGCTTCACATGCGTGAAAAGAAAATTGAGCGTACGATTCATTTCTATTGGGGTGGAAGACGCCCTAAAGATCTCTACATGGATGCTATTTGCCAGGAGTTTGCGAGTACGATGCCCCATTTTCATTACATCCCAGTCATTTCTGAAGCCAGGTCAGAAGATCATTGGACCGGTCGTACGGGCTTTGTCCATCGTGCTGTGATGGAAGATTTTCCAGATCTGAGTGCATTTCAGGTCTACGCGTGTGGTGCCCCCATTGTGATTACGTCGGCCCAAACGGACTTTATAAAACAATGTGGGCTGCCAGAGGATGAGTTTTATGCGGACTCATTCACTAGTGAAGCTGATCTGGCACACGCCTAATTCCATGATCTTTGGGCTGAATTCCCTTTTTACACCGATCTTTTGTATGATTGGGGTATGAATCAACTTTCAGATCCTCGTCCTGTTGACGCCCATTCGGTGATGTATATCACCAAGCGGCCTGACATCATCATGATGGAAGGCAAAGGCTCGTGGTTGATTGATCAAAATGGTAAGCGCTACTTGGATTTTCTCCAAGGATGGGCAGTAAATTGCCTAGGACACTGCAATCCTGGAATTATTTCAGCGCTTCATGTGCAATCCCAAAAATTGATTAACCCCAGTCCTGCGTTCTATAACGAACCCATGATTCGGCTATCTGATTTACTGACCAGTCATAGTTGCTTTAATAAGGTGTTTTTTGCCAACAGTGGAGCAGAGGCTAATGAAGGTGCCATCAAGCTCGCTCGGAAATGGGGCCAGATCCACAAAGGCGGTGCCTATGAAATTATCACCTTTGATCATAGTTTTCATGGACGGACCTTAGCAACCATGAGCGCATCGGGTAAGCCTGGCTGGGATACCCTATTTGCCCCCCAGGTACCAGGCTTTCCTAAGGCTGATCTAAACGATATTGAATCGGTCAAGCGCTGCATCACCGATAAAACGGTTGCCGTCATGTTAGAACCAGTCCAAGGTGAAGGTGGCGTCATTCCTGCCGATGATGCCTTCATGAAAGAGCTACACCAACTAACTAAAGAACGTAATCTGTTGCTCATCGTTGATGAAGTGCAAGCTGGTTTTGGTAGAACCGGTAAATTATTTGCCTACCAACATTTTGGGATTGAGCCTGACATCATGACGCTTGGTAAAGGCATTGGTGGTGGTGTTCCTCTTGCAGCTCTTTTATGCACGGATGCGGTAGCCTGTTTTGTACCCGGCGATCAAGGGGGCACCTACAATGGCAATGCTTTAATGACCGCCGTAGGAATTAGTGTCATTGAGCAACTCATGGCTCCTGGGTTTTTGGACTCGGTGATTGAAAAGGGAAAACTCTTACAAAGTGAGCTACTTAAACTGTGCTCTGAATTTGGTTTACAAGGTGAGCGTGGCAAAGGTCTACTTCGGGCACTGATGCTTGGACGGCATATTGGCGCGTCTTTGGTTGAGCTAGCAAGAGAGCATGAACCTCAAGGCTTGTTGATCAATTCACCAAAACCCGATCTATTGCGCTTTATGCCTGCACTCAATGTCACCGAAGAGGAAATCCTGACGATGTGCACTACCCTAAGAGTTTTACTTAAAAAGCTAAGTTAAGTCGCACTCGTTTTCACATCAACGCCCAAATACGCTTCGCGCACTCGATCGTCGTTTAATAATTCATTCGCCGTGCCCGATAGGGTGATTACTCCACTTTCCAAGACATACGCACGATCTGCCATCGATAAGGCCAAGCGGGCATTCTGCTCGACAAGCAAAATCGTCATGCCGTGTTGATTAAGATTTTGAATCACCCCAAAAATAGTCTCGACCATGAGTGGTGCCAAGCCCATGGAGGGCTCATCCAATAACAGAAGCTTTGGCCTAGCCATCATGGCCCGAGCGATTGCCACCATTTGTTGCTCTCCACCAGATAGAGTGCCAGCCAGTTGGGATAAGCGCTCACGCAGCCGTGGAAAAGTTTCAAGCACCACTTCAAGGTCACGATCAATACTCTTCGCAGAGTGAGAACCTTGACGGACGTATGCTCCCATTTGTAGATTTTCTAAAATGGTCATCCTGGCAAATACGCCCCGGCCTTCTGGCACCAATCCAACCCCAAGCGCAGCTGCCTCATACGCTGGCTGACCCCCAATTGCGCTTCCTAAAAAATGGATGGATCCAGAACTGGGTTTCAAAAGACCAGCAATGACTTTCAGTGTCGTTGTTTTGCCAGCACCATTCGCACCGATCAAGGTCACCAACTCTCCAGAGTTGATATAAAAATCAATCCCCTTCACGGCAGCAATACCGCCATACGACAACTTCAGATTCCTGACCTCTAAAAGATGTGCAGTACTCATGCGACTGCTCCGCCCAAATAAGCCCGAATCACCTCAGGATGCCTACGAACCTCATTGGGCAACCCATCAGCGATAACTTTGCCATAATCAAGCACGGTTAAGTAATCGCAAATACTCATTACAAGATGCACATCGTGCTCAATGAGTAATACGGTTTTGCCATCATCACGAATTTTTAAAATTAGTTCTCTTAATTCCAACTTTTCACTTGCATTCATACCGGCAGCAGGCTCATCAAGAGCTAACAAAATGGGTTCGGTGGCCAATGCGCGAGCAATTTCAAGGCGTCGTTGGTACCCATAGGATAAATTTTTAGCCTTATGCTGTGTGTAGTCTTGTAAGCCAACATACTCGAGGAAAGCAAGCGATTTTTCGCGGATCACACGTTCTTCGCGTCGATTCGATTGCGTACCTAAAATGGCGCCCAATACACCAATCGACGAGCGGCAATCGCAGCCCACCATAACATTCTCCAATGCGGTCATCTCTTTAAATAAACGAATGTTTTGGAAGGTTCTGGCAATACCAGCCTGGGTGACCTGAGAGACCGAATGAGGGGAATACGGACGACCCTGTAGTTCAAACTCACCCTGATCAGCCGGGTATAAGCCGGTAATTACATTAAAGAAAGTGGTCTTACCAGCCCCGTTAGGA
>Ga0194133_10010302_pt1 | contig 10545 bp, 13 predicted proteins | sample TA2KigOf40mmetaG_FD_155448 | JGI IMG/M metagenome (GOLD analysis project Ga0194133, IMG submission 155448) | Freshwater microbial communities from Lake Tanganyika, Tanzania - TA2015055 Kigoma Offshore 40m | ecosystem: Environmental > Aquatic > Freshwater > Lake | place: Tanzania: Lake... | reverse complement strand
AGATGTAAAAGATTTGGTTTATTAAAAAGCGGGTAAGGGGTGCTGCCCCCCTGCCTAGACCTTGGAAGGGTCTCACGCTACTGTTACGCCATACCCGCAAGTGGAGGGAAGATTTCTCTTCTCCTCCGCACTCCTTCACACGGACGAAAGAAGTATAAGACAAATCTAAAAATTTGTCAAGCCCCCGACAGGGATCAAACCTGCGACCTGAAATTTACAAAATTCCTGCTCTATCACTGAGCTACAAGGGCGAAACAGGGGAGGCCATCCCCCTGACCTAGAAATATTCTAGGTTTTAGTAGGAAGGAGAGCTCTTGAGGTTATCGCAGGATCACTTCCAACTCCCCCACCTGGACTCGAACCAGGAACCCCAGAGTTAACAGCTCCGTGCTCTGCCAATTGAGCTATAAGGGAATAGTGGTAGGAGGGATCTCTATGTGCAGACAGAATCACCTTTACCTTCATCCAGACACAGAATACTAGACTGGCGAGAGGGTTTGCACTTCCTACTTATTTGATGGAGTAAGTGTGATACACCTCAAGGATGTAACAGGGACTTACCCTCTATCACTTTTATATATTACACTAATTTGGTGGAGATGTCAAGTCCAAAGATTGTGGTCATATTCCCAATGGCAGTTTGGACACAAAGGCATTATATTTTCACGAGCATTAATTACACTTATCATAACCTCATCACTAAAAGAAGATATTGGTTTAATGTGTGCTATTTCAATATGTTTATCATATCCACATTTAATACATTCAGTAAATCCAAATTTTTTACCAACTGCTCTTGCTCTTGTTCTCACTAAGGCGAATGCTGATGATTTGTGATGTTTTTCATATATTGCTTCTTTAAGAGTCATATCTTTTACTTCTCTATTCTTAGTCCATATCAAATAATGTTCCATACAACGAGCACGATTTGCTGTTATTGGTTTCCCACAATCAATACATTTATGTTCTGGTTTTCTTTTGGGAACCTTTTTATTGTTATAGGAAGCAGCGCAACTTCTACCACAAAATTTGGGATTAGAAGTCTCCTCTCCACAAAATAAACATTTAACCATAATGGAACCTTTTAGTTAATATTATTTATGCATTAAAAGGTTCAAAAAACGTCTCAGGAGGGACTCGAACCCCCGACCAACTGCTTAGCTTACCACTACGGATTTCTCCGCCATTTCTGTTTGTGGTCTGGACTTTCTCTTTACCATATCCTTAAGGACTTAGGCACTTCCCGTAAAGTCTCTACACCTTCATCTAACGATGCTTGGCTCGGGATTGCCATTTTAAAGGGTTCCCCGAATTTGAGAAGTTACATTCATAAAGTTTCCTTTATGACGCTCCATTTATGTTTAAGGCAGATGCTCTATTCCGACTGAGCTACTGAGACAAGAGACCTCCCTGTTTGTGCATCGTTGAGAGGCATGGGAGGGGCAGGACTTACAAGAGGTTTGGACCCCCTTTGCCTATGAGAGTATTATAAGGGATTAAACCCCAACTCGTCAAGCTGCTTTTCGAGCATTCTTTTCTTCGGTGATTTCGGTTCTACGGGTCTTGACCAGTTTAGCAATCTCTTGCAGTGCTTTACGAGCACGGGTGCCTGCTGCGTTGTTTCCACCAGCAAACTTTTCATCTTCTACTTTCCATGCTTCAACAGCATTCAGCAGTTCTTCTGATACGGACATAATGATCTCCAAAAAATAAGATATGTTTATATAGTAGTTTTAATTACAGATTTCTATCCAAGGAGCACAAATTCTCATTGGTGGTGTAAGTTTCTTACATTCATCAGTATAACATAAATTTTCATCATTCTTTTCTTCAATGTATTTTGGTTGATACTTTTTATCTGCTTCTTGAATAATTCTATCGTATTCTGGAGTAACTTTCTCTATTGCTCTAGTTACATCTCTTTCTACTCTGCGATTTATTTTGTCAGGATCTTTAAGTATAACTTCATTAATGATAGTTTGTGGGAAAAATTCTCTTTGAATTTCATCCAATAAATCCCAAAGTGCATTTTCTGATATCTTACTACATTGTGAGAGTGCTGTGATAAGAGTTGATAATACAATTCCTACTATAATGAGTTGTTTTTTATCTGGTCTCTTTCCAAAGTTAAAATTAAACATAAGAAAGGGAAGTAACAGCACTCCCCTTATATATCAAACTTCTACCAGAATCAGTCGGTTAGCATAATCATGAGCATACGAAGTGCGAGCACCATGATGCCCCCAACCAATCCAACTATACGCATAGTCCATGTAACGATTGATAGACTTACCAGGAGTTTTCATCCTATCTACAATTCGTTGCCATTGAACCTCAGTTGTTAGATAACGGAGTTGCGTGTGAAGTGATGATGGAGAACCACCATACTTCTTAGCAAAATCACCCAATCCATAATAACGATTGGCAGATGTCCATTGAATCAGTCCGTAACCGCCACCGCAGTTACTCCAACTGGTTCTGCTACCACCTTCACAAATATTAGGAACAAAAGTAGATTCCTGTTTAATATTGCCCATGATGGTAGCAAGGGCGTTTCTGTCTTTAATACCACGATCCTGGAAAAACGCCAGGGTAACATTTTCGTGTTCATTACACCCTTTACAAATTAGCCTTTTTTCTTTTGGCTTTGGTGGTGCAACCTCGCGGATTGCTGTCTTCTTTTCATCTACAAGGTCAAACTCTTTAATAACTGAGAAAGGTGCTTGTCCAGGAACTGGAGGGGGCGGACCTTGCATCTTGTAGTTGACGAATGGCAGTGATGCCGTACTGGTTGTAACCGTTGCCAGAAGAGGCAGGGCTACTGTAAAGATAGATTGCATTAATTTTAATTGAACTCTACATCCGTATAGAAAGGGGGTACACCCTTTTCTCAAAGGGCACTTTCCACGGCTCTAATTTCAAGTCAAAGACTCATTATAAAAAACCCTGCTCATAACAGGGATCCCTGTTGGGATTTTACATAATAAGTTAATATTTAGTGTTTGTCAAGTAGTCCAATTTCAGAAGTGGTACAGATAAGTAAGACCTAAATAAAAGTACCTGACTATTCGCACTTTTCAGGTGGGAGAGCAGAAATGCTCTCCCTTATAAATAGTAATGCGAATAGTTAGAGTAGTATGAATAACCATCCAAGGGTATATACCTATAAGATTACCTTTGAAGAAGTCCCATATTATTATTATGGTGTTCATATTGAGAAAAAATATGAAGAATATTATATGGGGTCTCCATACACTAATAAATGGTGTTGGAATTTTTATACACCAAAAAAACAATTATTAGAAATATTTGATAACACTGATGAAGGATATATTAAAGCACAAGAAGTTGAAAAAAGATTAATAAAACCAGTATTAAATGATAAATGGTGCTTAAATGAAAATTGTGGTGGTAAAGTATCAAGAAAAATAAGTAGGCAAACGGGAGAAAGATATAAAAAATTTGGTATTGGTGTATGTGGAATGTCTTATGAGCAAAGAAGAAAAAATGGATTAAAAAGTTTTTCCTGGCAAAAAGAAAATAGTGTTGGGATATTTGGAATTTCTAAGGAACAAAGAATAGAAAATAGTAGGAAATCTGGAATAAAAACAAGAGATTTAAAAATTGGAGTTCACGCATTAACATCAGAAGAGAAAAGTGAGGTAGGTAGGAAGGGTGGATTAAAATGTAAAGAAAATAAATCTGGTGTTTGTGGAATGTCTAAAGAACAAAGACAACAAAATGTAAAGAAAACAAACTCACAAAAATGGATGTGTACTGAAACTGGTTTTATAACAAACTCCGGTTCTTTATCAAGATACCAACAAAAGAGAGGTATTGATACTTCTAAAAGAGTAAGGTTAGAATAAATACATAAGGTAGGCATACTTTACTAATGTCTCGTACCTTTAATACGCCTCATCGTGAGCGGTGGAACGCACCAATACATAATATCTTAAAAGCAATCGACAATCACACTCAAGAATACTTCAAGAGTGGCAATACTTGGCATCTAGAAAAAGCAGAAGCATTAAGAGTATATCTTACAGAATTAAAAACCTGGATACATCAACAGGAAGGAAGATGAAAAAACTATTTCTCATTGGATTGTTGGTTATAAGACTAATTACCAACGAAGGAGTTTTCAATGAAGGAAGAAGACCTCAACCAAAAAGACAACCAGCAGAAGTCATCAGATTCATCAGAAGACCTGCCAAAAGAGGTAGGAAAAAAGCACGGTTCTTTGTTGAATAAACTTATCTTTGTTATATGTGTCTCTATAATTAGTTTTGTCGGACTGAATTTTGTTGCTTGCAATTTTATGATTCCAGGTACAACAAATCATGCAAACCTTTTAGGAGGACTAAAAAATCCTCCCCCAACAGATTGCAAAGAATCCGAAAGAAGAGGATTTGAAACTTTACTAACTATTCTTACTACAGTAATTGCATTAAGAACAAAGGTAGAAGATTAAGATCTCCAGAGTTTACCTTCAGCATTTCTTCTTCTCTGTAATCCTGTTGCTACCGATGTACCTGGATTATGATAAAGGTAAAGAGCATCAGGAACTTTATCCCATTCTTTGTTTTTCAATACTCTAGTAATGGTATTGAAACCATCAGATCCATAAAAACGTGCTCCCAAATTATAGGCAAAAGATAGAAGAGCACCTTGTTGGTTTTCATTCATCTCATTCCAATAAGGAATATTTTGAAGTGGTGGAAGAAACTCTTTTTTCAGTTGATAATAAAGTAGGTCATCTGCTTCATCTTGTGTGATTTTATTTCCAATCATAAAACGAGTACCATCTTTTCTGCGAGTACTTCCCCAACCAATCGTAATCGGAAGTCCACCAGTCAGAGGATCATAATATGCTTTGAGATGACATCCTTCAAATTCCTTGATTAACTCCACTCCAGGAATTGGAAGTCCTTCTAGAGTTGGTTCAATCTTTTGATTACGATACCTTCTCGCAAATTCATCTAAGATTTCTTTATGAACTGATGCCTGAAGAAATTGCCAAGCATCAATCTGGTGTTGAAGATCTTGATGATGCTTTACAGCATCTAAGAATTTAATGCTCATGAAAATACTCTTCCCCAACCAGATTTAGGACCATCAACAGTCCACCTTCTCTCTAATACAGACTTCTTATATACAGCACCTTTTCCATTAGTCACAGATCCCGTATAACCATCATTCAGTGATCCATAAGGGTCATTCGCAACATAATCCCCAGAAGGAGTTTTACCAATCACTACAACCATGTGCCCGCCAGTAGGTGAAGAAAGAGAACCCCTGTGTAGGATACCAATAATAACAGGTCTGCCGTTGGATAATTCACGATCAAGATCAGCAAAAGAGAGATTGTAACTAAATCGTGAAGTAATACCGTAAGACGATAAAACTTTTGTTTGGACGGTGTGATCAGTTGTATCACCCAATGCGAAAACTTTGCGAATGTAGGCATCATCGCCTTTAGGTCCCTGTAGTGTTCCTGGTTTGAAAAACTCAAGACACATTGCACAAGCTGATGAATTACAAGTTCTTTGTGCGTCCCTATAATTATCAGTTTGGGGATAAAAAGGAACTTGTAAAATATCTGACTTTGGTGCTTCTACCTTTGTTCTAAAAATCCTAATCCAATTTGCTTCATCTTGCATCAGATCATTTGCTTTTGCAAGAAGATCTTTTTCGAATTGTTCTACTGCCGCAACATGCTTTGGATTTTTCTCATCATAATGCTTGAAAAAATTATGGAGATCGATTTGCATTTTATTCTCCTATGTATTCGAGCGAAAAAACATCATGCTCAGGAATATCTGGATTTAACCATTCACTAAATTCGGATTGAATTGCATATGCATTATCAATGTCTTTTTCACTCAAATAATGAATACGATCAACCGCCCAATCATGAGAATCCCGAAGAGTTTTTTCAAGTGTAGTCATAGTATTTAGAAAATCATCATCCTTTCCAAGTCTACCACTCCTTGACTCCAAACGCAAATCTAAATAGTCAAATAAAGAATTCTTATGGATTGGCAATATAATGGAGAGATCTTTACCGATGTTCCCAAAGGAATGGAAGGGTTTGTTTATATAATTACTAATCTTACGAATAATAAAAAGTACATTGGTAAAAAACATTTCTGGACAAGACAAAAGAATAAAAAGACAGGAAGAAGAAAAACAGAAGAATCTGATTGGAAAAATTACTTTGGTTCTTGTGATGAACTTAATGAAGATGTAAAAAAATTAGGTAAAGAACATTTTCTTCGTGAAATTCTTTACCTATGTCCTCATAAGAAATCTATGAGTTATTATGAAACTTATGAACAGTTTAATCGTAATGTACTAATGAGTGAAGAATATTACAACACGAATATTGGTGGCACCTTTTACATGAGCGAATCTGAAAGGATTTATGGTGTGGTTCTTAAGTCTTCTAAGATTAGCTAAAGCCTCATCTTCAACCGGGACAAAGGTAGTCTAGACAAAAAAAGGGGACTTGTCAAGCCCCCTTTGAATATGTTATAATGTCTTTAAATTAATTGTCTTTTCTCATTTACATAATATTCAACAACATCATCCCAGGTGTATTCAGAAAAGTCATAACCTTTGTTTACAAAATCATTTACCCATTCTTCAACTTCTTCAGCAAGTAAATAATCATTGTACTCTTCAACAATTGTGCAAATTGCATTCTCATCCATTTCCAACATAATGTAATTTGCTTCGTCTAAGGTATCTGCGTGACCCTCAGACAGTAGATAGTTTAAAACAATATCATAAGGTTCATATGATTCTTTCGCAGTTACAGGAGTTTTATTCTGTTGCTCCATTCTTTTATTTTGTCTTTCTTGTTCCGCCTTCAAAGCATCTTCTACTGCCTTAGTATCAATTTTTCCTGGTCCTTCAGAACCTCCCATCAATTCACCTTGACGCTGCTTAGATCTATTTTGCATCTGACGAAGTTCTTCAGCACTCTTTTCCATTTCACTTTCACCAGTGCCTTTCTGAGTACCATCTGGTTTTAGTCTAGCAGCAAGTTTTGGATTTGCTTTTGCCCAAGTCTCTAATCCTAATTTTTCCGCTTCTTTAGTTTTTCCCTGTTTGATGAGTTCTTTATACTTAGAAGTTCCTGCATCAGATTTTGGTTTTGTAGGTGTTGCAGTAGATCCTCCTTTACCACCACTGCCAGATCTAGAAGGTGCTACAGGTGGTTTCGGTGCTGCTGGTGTTGCAGGTGTTGTTGTAGTTGGTTGTGGTGATCCTGTTGGTTTTGATCCAGAACCTGCTCCTGCAAGTTTTGCTCCCATAAAACCACCAGCAGCACCTAGTCCAAAGATTCCAAGACCTTTAGCAATTCCTGGAAGTGCTGCTTTTGCTTTTGATCCAATATCTTTTACTTTTTGTGTTGCTTGACTCAGTTTTGCCTTTGAAAGTAATTCTGCAGACTGCTTACCAGACATTGGTTTTCCACCATCAACTGGTGAACTGGTCTTTGTATAACCACCAACATTTCCCTTTCTTGCTTCTCTTTGAGCAAGTCTTTGCGCTGCTGCTCTTGTTTTTTCTGGATTTTTAGAAGTTGCCAATTTTTGAGCGATTTTAGATCTAGCAGGTTTTGATGCTACTCTTCCCGCAAGACTAACAGCACCCTTTGCAACTTTTCCAATTAATGATCCTAAACCTTCATCAATTGCAATATCAAAAAGTTCCAACTGCTCTACAATATACTCCTCAGAAATTGTATTTTCTGTAAGAATATTTTCATCGAAATTTAAATACTTTTCAATAATAGTTTCTTCTGAAGAATCTGATAGAAAACCTACGATTGCTTCAGCACTATATCCCTCACAAACCATAGATGTAGAAATAGTAGAAAGAATATCCTCTACTAATTCTGCCGCTTCCGCATCATAATATTGAGAATCTTCATTCAAAAAATCTTCCTGTTGGATATTGATTTCTTCATACAAATACCCAACAGAATTAATGAAGTCTTGCGAAATTCTAGACATGGTTATGAATTAAATACCTTTTTATAAAGATATTTATAAAAAATCACTTACCAGGAAGTGCTTTTACTCCAAGTGCCTTTTGACGCGCCATGTCGGATTGCCTTGCTTTTGTAAGTGCTTGCTGTGCTTTTGCAGCATCATGCTTTTTGTATGCACCTGCAAACATGGTTCTTCCAATTCTTTCTAATGGATTAGAAGAAGTTTTAGCAAGAGATTGAGCACTTGGCCCTGCCTTATAAACTGCTTTACCACCCTTATAGGCAAGATGTCCAGCAACTGATTGTCCACCTCTTTGAACTACGCCAGTTTTAGCAAGTCCAACTGTCTTTCTCTGCGAACCTGTACCAGTGGTCATGGTATTCTTTTTAGTATCAAAGGTTGTTTTTCCACCAATACCTTTGATTGCAGTTCCTGCCTGACGCTGACGATTCGCTGTTGCCATTGCTGCTCTTTCTTTTGCATTTGCACCAGCAGCAACATCAAATGCTTTTCCTGCGAGTTGTGCGCCTCCAATAGCACCTGCAGTACCAAGAGCAGCACTACCAATACCACCACCACCAATTGCTCCTGCAGCACCACCAAGAAGTCCTCCAGCGGCAACTGTAGCACCTTTAGCGAGTGATCTTGCCCATCCAGATCCCTTTGCTCTCTCATCTGCAGTACTGAAAGCAACATCAGCAGCAGTTCCTACAGGACCAAGTACCTTAAGAGCCTTTGCAAATTTTCCAGTTGGTTTTGCACCTGTAGGCATTTTACCTTTTGTTCCACTGGAAGATGGTTCCTGTACTTTTGGTGGAGGAGTAATAATTGGTTTTCCACTTGGACCAGTTCCAGCAGCTGCACTTTTTAGTTTCGCTTTTGCATCTCTTCGTCTTTGACTATCTAAATCGACAACCTTAACTGGTTTTTGTGGTATATCAATCGATGAAGATGATGTTGGTCTTGTTGCAGGAGTTGCAGGAGATGTTTTTGCTAATGTGCCACCTCTTCCAGTTTCTCCTTTAGCAGGTAATGCAGGTCTTGGTGAAGTTCCACCCGCAGGTTCTAGTGCTCTTCCAGGAAGACGACTCGATGGCCCTTCTTTTGGAAGACCCATTTGTTGTTGTGGTTTTTTTGGAAATTGCCTCCAAGGATCTTTTGCAGCACCAGAGGGTTTCCTTGAAGTTGCTGGACTCTCAACTTTTGATGATTTAAATTGAAGATCTGGTCTAGCAGCTGCGCCAGATGGTTTTCTTGCTGCTTTTCTCTCAGCAGCAGCTGCTTCTTTAGCATCAATATCTGCCTTTACTTGCTCTGGAGTAGGTCCACCAGTTCTTCTTCTTGCTGGTCTCCTTTCACTAGGCGCTACACCTTCATTCAAATATGATTCTTGCAAAAATTGACTAAAAGATTTCATCTTCTTCTTACTTTTTTAGTTATTTATAAAAAAAGAGGGTTGGTTAGACCCTCTAATAATCAGTATAAAAAGTAATTTATTTCTTTTTCTTACCTCGCCTTTCCTCATGCTCTGCTCTACGGGTTCTTTGTTGTCCGCCACCCAATGCTAAAGCACCACTTGGATTATCATATCTTGCAAGTCTAGCAGCAGATCTTTCATGCTCTGGAAGTTTTTTATCTACTTTTGCTTCAAGAATTTCTTCTCTCCACTCATCACTCATATTTGCCATAATGACTGTTGCTGCTTCTTCAGTTTCGGCGTAACCTTCGTCAATCAGATAACCTTTTACAATATCAAAAAGATCCAAATCCATATTCAATCTGCGTTGTCTGATTTGTTGCTGAGCACTTGGTTTTGGTGCAGTTGCTGCAGGTGCTGGTGCAGGAGTTGCAGGTCTAGTTGCAAGTGCTCCAGTACCAGTCAAGTTGCTTGCAGCAGTAGTGGTTGCTGCTCTAGTTGAAGCAACTTGTCTTGGTGCTTGTCCAGTTTGATAACCAAAAGTTCTCTGCATCAGAGGGTTTGGTGTTCTTGTTGCAGGAGCAGTAGCAGTAGGGGCAGGTGTAGGAGTAGTTCTTGTAGATGTTTGTGCTGCAGGTCTTGTGGGTGCAGGAGTAGCAACAGGTCTTGTAGGTGCAGGTGCTGTAACTCTTGGACCAACTACAGGTGATCCTTGGATTTGTCTTGCTCTATCAAAAGCAGCATCACGAGCACCAGCAAATCTTGATTGATATGGTGCAGCAGATGGTCTAGGAGTTGCTGGAGGTGGCATTTGACCTGTACCAGATCTTCTCTGATTATACTCCTGTCTTCCACCACCAGGTCTATAGGTTGATGCTGCTGGTTTTGGAGATGCTTGTGGAGCATTACGAGGTGCAGTCAGTTGACCTGTAGTAGGTCTAACAATCTCATTCAAATACTCCTCATACATATCTTCCCAGGTATACTCACTCAGATCATAACCTTCTTCTACAAGTGAATTTACCCAGTTCTCAAAGTCTTCTTGAACTTGTTCTTCGGTCAATTCAATCTCTTCTTGAGGAGAATAAACAGCATTATATGCTTCGATCAAGTTCGCGGCAT
>Ga0194133_10010300_pt1 | contig 10547 bp, 8 predicted proteins | sample TA2KigOf40mmetaG_FD_155448 | JGI IMG/M metagenome (GOLD analysis project Ga0194133, IMG submission 155448) | Freshwater microbial communities from Lake Tanganyika, Tanzania - TA2015055 Kigoma Offshore 40m | ecosystem: Environmental > Aquatic > Freshwater > Lake | place: Tanzania: Lake Tanganyika... | reverse complement strand
TTTTTAAAAAATTTATTTGTACACGAAACCTTTTCTAGTTCAACAATGTTAGGCGCGAATTTACTACAGAGAACCGCACATGCCATAGGAAGTGAAAAACTAAAAGTATTAACAAATGAAGAAAAAAACCTTCCAATTTGGTGGAAGGCATGTTTTAATGATATTTATAAATTGAAATCTTCAAAAAATAATAATGATTCATTTCAGTCTGCTTTAGCTCATGGAAACTGTTTTAAAAAAAATTATAATGACAAATTTTCAGATTTTGAAACTTTTTTAAAAAAAATCAATAAAATTCAAGACAATAAAAATGCAATCAGAGAATTGAATAAAGATATCTTCAATCTTAAAGAAAAAAATTGGATCTATGAAACTGAATACTATGAGTCCTCTCCAAATATTGCTAGGCTTTATCAATCTTTTGGATCTGAGATTTTTTTTAGCGCATTATTAAAATATCCAAATGAGATGCTATTAGGAAAAGTTGGTAAAAAAGGCATTTTTTTGACAGTGCCGTTAACCTTATCAAACATAACATTATTTCCAGATTATTATGAAAAAGAATTTTTAAATTGGAATGTTTTTTCTAAAATATGTCATAATATTCTAAAGATAATTTTTTTTATCTTAATTCTAATAACTCCGTATATTTTTTATAAATCTGTTAAAAATTATAAAAATTTTTTTATGTTATTAGACAAACAGGCCTATTTTTATACCTATTGCTTGATTTGTATAACTTCATTAACTTTGTTAACATCTACAGTTACTTGTTGTGAAAACCCACGCATAGCAAGTCTATACCTGCCTTTTACAGTATTTATAGTGCTATATAATTTTATGTATTTAAAAAAAAATAAGAATAAATGAAGAAAATAATAATTTTTGGGGGTCTAGGTTATATTGGCAGGAATTTATGTAAATATTTAAGTAACAAAAATGAAGTTAATGTATTTTCTAATAAAAAATATAATTTAAGAACTAAATACTCGGTTTATTATAATTTAAAAAACTTTAAAAAAATTTTCAAAAAAATTCATCCAAATGTAATTTTTTATTTAAGTGGAAATTCTTACCCAAATAACTCAAACAAAGACCATATTTATGATTTAAAAAGATCAAATGAAATATTACAAGATTTTTTGCAGGCACTGAGCGATATAAAATTTAAAGGCCAACTTATTTTCACATCTTCAATAGCCGTTTATGGCTTAAGTGACACTAAAAGTCTAAAAATTGTGAATGAGGAATCAAAACTAGAGCCTTTAAATTATTATGGTTTATCCAAAGTAATTTCTGAAAAACAATTAGAATTTTTTTCTAGAAAGTATAAAATTAATACATTGATTTTGAGAATCTCTTCAGTTTATGGATTAGATTTATATAAACAAGTTGTTTACGATATCATCAAGCAAATTAATAAAATAGGCAAAATCGATATAATTTTAAATGGTAGCAAAAAGGATTCTAGACAAATGATTTTTATAGAAGATGTTGTTTTGATAATCAGTAAATTAATCAAAAAAAAATATAGATTTAAGATATTAAATTTGGCTCAAGGAAAAAAACATAAAATTTTATTTATTGCAAATTATTTAATTAAAAATACTTTAACTTCAAAAAAGATAATTTTTAGATCTAATTTGAATTCCGCATCTTTTCCATTATTAAGCAATGAAAGATTGCTTAAGGAAATAGGAAGCTACAATTTTACAAGCATTGAGCAAGGTTTGCTTAAAACTTTGAGACATTTTAAAATAAATAGTAAATGAATTTTTTTTTCTCATTAAAAACAAAATCATTTAAGTCTAGAATTTGTATAGCAAAATTTACTAATTTTGGGAAAATTTGTAAAAAAATAAAGCTTTATAGTGTCAAAGTTGATAATGAAAATGGAGAATACTTTTGGAATTTGAGAATAGCCGAAGCAAATCAAGATGAGTTCTTTTTTACTGTTGAGAACAAATCTATACAAGATAATCAGTTTTATTTTTTAGCAAAGGACGATGAAATATTAAATTTTAACAAAATTTTATTAAAAAAAGGTATAAGCAAATTTACAGACACTGTTCCAGATTATAGAAGCAATAGTAGACTGTATTTAACCAATGGACCTTTTTCTTCTTATCAGGCAGATTATCCCGATAGAATGATTGGAGCCCAAGGTTCTGTTGTCAGCTCAATTGGCTCTTTGTTATCAGATGAAAATCAGATAAATAAAATAATATTTGTTAATATTTTTGAAAAACCAATAATTGATGAATTTGAATTTTATATAATAGATTACGAGAAAGAAAAAATTTTACACAAAGGAAATATTTTCACAAACTCAATAAATGAAATAGATGTCAATCCGAGTTGGATAAAGCCATCTAATTTTTTATTTACAAAAAATTACATCGGAATACCTGTTTATGTAAGTTCTAACGGCTATAACATATCTTGCGAACATACCCATCCAATGACTGAATATGTATTTGGTAATCAAAAGTTTATAGCAGTTAAAATTTTTAAAGAGAAAATTAATGAAATTGTTAAAAAAAATAGCTACAAATAACTTTGTTTTAAAAATTAGAAATACTATTAATTTTAAAAGGGTTCCAGTATTTTTGAATGAGGAAAATAATAATCAATCTATTTCTGACGCTTTTCCATGGAGAACTGATAATGGTTTTAAAACAAAATTTAAGTTCACTGATATTCTAAAATTATTATTTTCAGAAGAAGGAAGTGAATTAGAAATAAAATTTTTTGATCATAAGTATAATGAGATAAAAAGTATTATTTTAAAAAATTTTAATTTGACAGATTCTCTAATAATTACAAAGGATTTCTTATCTTACGAGGGATATGGAGTTTTCTTTGTATTCCACAGAAAAGATAAAAATTTAAATATTTCTTCATCAATAAACAATAGGTGTTATATAGGCTTTAGTATTTCAAATGATGTTTATTCATACGCTCACGGTAATACATTTGTATTAGGAAAGAGCATTAATTCTAAAATTGATAAAACAAAAAAAAACTTTGTTCATAAATCATTTTTAGTAAATCAAAAATATTTTATACAGAATAATTTTTTAGATTCTGAAAAAATAGAATTATTTTTTGCAAACCCTCTTAGCAAAAAGATTAATATTGCGATTAATAATAATTGTTCATTCGCTTTAAATCCTTATAATTCAAAAATTATATCTATTTTTGAAAATACTCATTTAATTAAAATTAGATCTGATTGTACATTTTTAAGACCTTATGTATTTAACTACAGAGGAAGTTTTATTGACTTTCATCATTCCTAAAATCTAAACTTGAAAAATTATTCAATTCATATAAAGAAGTTTCCAAAAATGGATGATTTAAAGCTAAAAAGAGTGGTAATGGAGGTCTTTGGAGGCTGTAATTACACATGTCAAATGTGTCCTCAAACTTTTCCAGGTAGAGGAAAAGATTTCACTCGAAAAATGCCAATTAAACAGTTCAAAAAAATTCTAGATGACATTGTTCCTAAATATGGAATGCCTCAAATAAATTTAGAGGGCAGTGGAGAGCCGACAATGGCAAAAGATCTTCCGGAATATATAAAAATAGTGAAAGACAAAGGTTTAAGATGTTTTATGTATTGCAATGGTGCACGATTAAATGGTGAATTTATGAAAAAAGTAATCGATAGCGGAATAGATTTTATAAGATTTAGTATAATTGGATATAATAGACAAAAATACGAGAAGTGGATGAATATTGATAATTTTGAATTAATATTAAATAATATTAAAGAATTAAAAGAATATATAAAATCCACTAATTCAAAATGTCAAGTAACCACTTATCATTTAATTACAGACAGTAATGAAATTGAATTTGAGATAGAGCAATATAAATCAAATGTAATTTTACCATTAGGACTAACTTCATATATCTGGAAAATGCATAATTGGAGCGGTAATTATAATAATCCCAACTTACGGGATGGAAAAAGCAGGAAGTCCTGCGGAAGGCCATTCGCTCCAGAACTTACAATTAGAGCAGGAGGATCCAAAGGCAGAACAGCTGCTATCGTTCCTTGTTGTCAAACTTTAGGACCCCCAAATGAAGAAAAAAGTATTTTAGGACATTTAGACAGTAGCTCTTTTGAAGATATTTATTACGGTAAAAAATACGAAGAATTAAGAGAGGCTCATAGAAAAAAAGAATTTGATAAAATTGATTATTGTAAAAATTGCGACTTTTTATTTGACGATCCAGAAGTTTTAATTTGGAGTAATGATAGCAATGCAACAATTTATAATATGCTTGGCACAGGAAAAGATTTTATTCTGACGAATTACGTTCCTAAATAATCTTTAATGTATAAAGAATTTCATAAAGAAGTTTTTTATATAAAAAAAAAATTTCAAAATTCCGCATTAGTAAATTCAATATCGTTATTAAATGTTATTAAAATTCACCCGTTCTATTTAGAGAAAATAAATAAAAAAATAAATTTAACAAAATCTTTTTTAAAAAGAGCTTTATTAGAATTGTATTACATATTTTCAATTATTTATTATTTTTATGAAAAAAAAAAAATAAATTATAAAATCAAAAAATTAAAGACAGTATTTATTAGTCATTTAATAAATAAAAAACAAATATTAACTGACGATATAAATTTTGGCAAAGTAGAAAAAATATGTAAAAATTCATTTACTTTATATATTAATCATATCTATTCGAAAAATGATATTTCTGAGAAAACAAAAAAAAATTTTTTAATTATAAATAGAAGAGTTGGCTTTATAGAGGAAGTAATTATTTTATATAATCAGTTTTTAGTAAAAAAGAAAATTCTAGAGATTTATAAAAGTAAAAAAAATTTTTATTTAAAAGCCATAGCGTTAGATGCCATTTCTCCTGAAACACGAACAAATATAAGAATAGGCTATCAATTAATTAAATTTATAAAAGATTATAGACCCAAGTTCGTCATAACAACCCTAGAAGGTCATTCTTGGGAAAAGTATTTGATATTTTATTGTAAAAAAATGAATATTAGAGTCTTTGGATATATTCCTTATGTATTTCCAAGAAATTTAATTTTTAAAATAAATAATGAAAATAAAAATTTTTTACCTCATAGATTATTAGTAGTAGGAAAAACAAGTTACAATAATTTAATAAAAACAAATTTTTTAAAAAAAAATATTCACGTTATTGGAAGTTATAAAAACAACCCTTATAAAATAGACTCAAGAGATAAAAAAAATATAAATAAAATAATAGTTATCCCTGAAGGAATATTTTCAGAAGAAAAATTATTATTTGATTTAATCAACACTAAAGAAATGGTGAAAACTGGCTATAATTTTTATTTTCAACTTCATCCAGTTTCATTTAATGAAAAGAAATTAGATTACTTTAAAAAAATTCAAATAAATAAAAATATTATGATAAATAATATAAACGTTGATAATATTATAAAAGAATCAAGATATGTAATATATAGAGGAAGTAATTTAGTTTTTAAATGTATAAAAAATCTTTGTATTCCAATCTATTATCAAACAAAAAATGAAAAGAAAATTAATTTAAATATTAATCCTATAGAGGAAGACTCTTCTTTTTTTTTGGTAAACACTTCTTTTCAATTAAAAAAATTACTATTAAGCAAGCATAAAAAAAAAATGATAAAATTAAATAGATATTATGAAAAATTCAAAATCTATAAATTAAAAAATATAATTTCTTCAACTAGAAAATTATGAAATCAATAGATGTAATAATTCCATACTTTAATAAAAAATATTCAATAAAAAAATGTTTAAAAAGTTTAGAAAATCAAAAGATTAAATTTAATAATATCATAATTATAAATGATGGATCAGACAAAAGTTCTTATCAAATTATAAAAGAACTTATTCGTAAAAAAAAAAATATTAAATTATTTAATTTTAAAAAAAATAAAGGAGTTTCCCAAGCAAGAAATTTCGGCATGAAAGTTGCAAAATCAGAATATATAACCTTTTTAGATGCTGATGATGAACTTGGTCCGCAATATTTATCTCAAATCCAAAAGCTAATAAATAATAATATAAGTATAAATGTTTTTTCAACAAGGCATATTAATTTTTATTCAAGTATTAAATTTAAATACAAAAATGATGAATTAAATAAAATAGATGAAGAAGTAATTAAATATCCCTTGTTAAGAAGTTCATTTCAAAAAGATATTTACTGTGCTTCTGGTATCACTTTTAAAAAAAAATTCATATTAAAATATAAATTTCCAATTAAAGCAAAGTTGGGCGAGGATATTTATGTTTGGCAAAATATATTCTCTAATAATGAAATTTGTATTTCAAATGATATTCAAATAAAAATTAATAAAAATGCTGAGAATAGATCAGAAAAAGTGCAAAATGAAATTCCATATTATATTATCCATAATAATTTAAATAAAAAAAAATTAAATTTTATCCAAAAATTTAGTTTTTTTTTATTCTATCTAACCAGTTTATTTATAGTCATAAATAAAAAAAAAATAAAAAATGATTTAGATATAAAAGAATTCAATTATATTGTTAGTAAGCAAACTTTTTTTTATAAAATAGTTGCACATTTATCTTCATTATATTTATTAACTTTATTTTATCTTTTTTATATTAAAATAAAAAGTATTTTCATTAATATAAATTTTTTCTCTCTGCTAATTTATTTTTTTATAATGCCAACAGTTTCACTTATTTTTTTTGTCTTTTATTTGAAGAAAGATTTTCAAATTGCAAATCATTATTTATTGTCTTCAACATTTATTTTAATAATTTTAAGCTTACTCTCTTTCCATCCTAGAGTTTTTTTAAAAGGGCAAATAAAGTCATTTAATACAATATTAAGTCAAATTAATTTAAGATATTTTGTAACGTTTTATGGTTATTTAATTTTTTTTTTATTTTTTTTATTTTTTAATAGAAACGAAAATTTTGAACTATTCTTTTTTGCATTTGGATTGCTTTCTTATTTTTGGTTTATGGAAATGTTCATATTTTATTTAGAAACAACCAATCAGTTTTATAGAATTAAGTATTGGTTATTAAATATTTTAATAGTTTATTTATTAATTTTCTCTATTCCCACTAAAATAATTACAAATCAATATCTGATATTAATTCTTTTTATAATACAATCTTTTGTATTTTATCGTTTTAAATTAATTTTAAATATAAAAAAATTTAAAAATTTATATTCAAAATTTTTCAATAATGAACAAACAAAATTTTTTCTTTTCTCAACTATTTTATTTCTTATCTCTAATTTTATTTTTAGATATAATATTAATAATTTTAATAATATATCATATAAACTTACCGCGGACTTTTTAATTCTGATTAGCTTTTTTTCTTTTCCATCAACTTTATATGTTAATGTTTTTGCGCAAAATCAATTTAGAGCAAATAAAATTATAATTATTTTTGGGATAATTATTTTTATTTTTTTATTAATCTTCCTATTAATATTTTTTAAAAAATTTTCGGATCCCTTAGTAGATACTTATAAAATTATGTGTTCAGTCTTCATAGGTAGTATAATTTTATTTATAGGAAATTTTTTTAGGCAAAAAATTGTCTTTAACCATTCAAAACTATATAGTTTATTATTAATTGATTTTTTTTATTGTATTCAAGTTGTAATTGCATCAATAATAACGATACTTTTTGGCATAAATTATTATTATTTAATTCCAATTTATATTTCACTTTCTAGTTTAATATATTTTTATTTTTATTTTTATTATATGAAATATGAAAAAAGAAAAAACTAATTTAAATATATCTTCTATATACAATATAATTATTTATTTTTCTTTAATTATAATAATTTTTTTTTTTTATAAAAATTTATTAATTTATAAAGGATTTAAGTTTTATTATTTATTATTTTCATTTGTTAGCATTGGTTATTTATATAATTGCTTAATTAAAAAAAGTAGTTTTTTTCATATTTTTTTAAGCATTTTTATTTTTCTTGGCTTTTGGTTTAAATACTCACTTAATACATTATTTAACAATTTAATTAATGGTAATAATTATTACGCAGAAGGAACTGGCAATTTTTCTTTTTTAGCAAATGACATTGATAAAGTTATTTTAATAGCAACAGTTGCAATTCTTTCATTTTGGATTTCTTTTTTGATAACTAACTTCTATAAAAAAAAAGATGTAAAAAAAAAAATAATTATTTTATCAAATACAGAAGAGAAGATATTTATAATTAGTTTCTTTTTTTTGTGTTTAATAAATTTTTTTTTTAAAATTTATATCAAAGGTTATTTTGATTATAAAATTAACCATATTTTTTATTTCTTTTTTTCTTTTTTTTATCAAGTTGGGGCCTTAATAATTTTAGGACTATATTTAGATTTAAAAATTGATTTAAATAAAAAAATTACAAAAGAAATATTAATTGCAGCTCTATTGATATTAATTTATTTATACTCTAGTATAAGTAGAAATATTTTTATATTTTTACCCTTTGTCTTTACTTTTTTTGTAATTTTTCCATATTTTAAAATTAAAATTAATTTAAGTTTTTTTGTTAAATTAATTATAATGATTTTAGTTTGTTTTTTTATATTTTTATCTGTTAATTTTAAAAGAATAACTATTAATAAAAGTGAAGCAGCCAATTTGAATGAATTTCCAATTTCATATTCTTTATTTCAAGTAATAAAAAATAGATTTGTAGGAATTGATGCTTTGATGGCGGTATATTCTTATAAAGAAAAAAGTTTTAATTTTTATTTTGAAAGTTGGAAAAATAAAGATAAATTTGGATCTTTAAGTTTTTTCGATTCAAAAATACTCAATTCACAAATATCTCAAGTTTTTAATAATAATTTTGTTACTCTACCAGGAATAATTGCTCATTCTTATTACACTGGCTCAATTTTTTTTGTATTTTCTGTTTGTTTGGCAGTATCCTCGTTTTTTAGCTATATTGAGAAATTTCTATTAAATAGACTTGGATACCCATTCGTTGTTGCAGTCATATCATTTATTATCGTATATAGACTAATTCATTTTGGTTATAATCCTATAAACTCTTACTTTTTAATTACTGCAATATTTCTAGCAATAGCTTTTATAAAATTTTATGAGTTTCTTAAAAAAAAATAATCTTAATTTTGATAGTTTTATTATTTTTATTGGAACTTTTTCATTTTATTTTTTGTGGGATATAAATAATTTTTTTAATTTTAATGAGAATTATCTTAAAATATTAGATCTAAGATTATTATTTCTTTTATTAATTCCTTTTACATTTTATAAATTTTCTATAAATGAATTAAAAAAATATTATTTTTTTTTTCTTTTCTTTTTTTTTCATGAAATATATGTAATTTTTTATCTTAATATATTTGAGTATAAAAATATTTATTCATTCTTATTTTTAAATATAGTATTTATAATTACAATTTATTTAAAAGATAAAATTATACTCTCTATTATTTTATCATTTTATTTTTTCACTTTATTATTTTTTTTTCAACATTTATATTATTTGAAAGATATTATTAAATTAGCAGAACCAACCTCTTGTAGTTTATTTAATTATAATAATAAATTTATATTTTTTGAAAAATCGCATTTTTCAATGATTTATGTATCTGCTTTTCTTTTTTTTTCTTATACCTTTTTTAATAAAAAAAATATTATAAATTTTTTATTCTTATTAATAAGCTCTTTGCTTTTTTTATCTAACTTTTCTCTAATTTTTTTTATTGGTTTGATATCTTCAATTATCATATTTTTGATTATAAAAAATTTAAAATTTTTTACAGTAAAAAAAGATTATTTAGTATATTTGTTAATTATTCTAGTCATTTCTTTATTTATAATCTTTAAAAAAAAAGGTTGCTACGATAGATTGCAGTTTACAGAAGTTTATTCAAAAAATTTCGAGAAAAATATAGAAAAAGAAAATAATTATATTATTAAATTAAACAAAGAAAATAATTACATTCTTAAATTAAACAGCGAAATTCCTTATTACAATTTGTCTTTAATGGTTTACGTGAGTCATTTAGACAATATGTATAAAAGTTTAAAAGAATATCCTTTGGGTATTGGAATTAACAATTATCATTTAACTTATTTAAAAAGAGTTGATAGTGATTTTAATAGAGTCATTAGTTATAGAAATAATAATCAGCTTTTAAATATTAATGATGGTAGGGCAGTAGCAATTAAAGGTGTGACAGAATTTGGTTTTTTTTCACTTCTATTCTTGATTATATTTTGGTTTTTTATTAAGAGTGACAAAGTTTGCACTAAGACAAAAGTTGTCTTAATTCCATTAATTTTAACCCCTCTTATTGGTGGCGCAGGATATTTTAATGGAGGTTTTATAGTTAGTTTTTTTTTAATAATTACTTGCTTGTTTACATTTAAGTTTAATTCTTTAACTACTAATTGAGATATAATTTTCTATTAAAATTAATATTTTAGGTGATATGATATTTTTGTATTAATGAAAAAAAAAGCTCTAATATTTGGTGTTACTGGTCAAGA
>Ga0194133_10010297_pt1 | contig 10548 bp, 7 predicted proteins | sample TA2KigOf40mmetaG_FD_155448 | JGI IMG/M metagenome (GOLD analysis project Ga0194133, IMG submission 155448) | Freshwater microbial communities from Lake Tanganyika, Tanzania - TA2015055 Kigoma Offshore 40m | ecosystem: Environmental > Aquatic > Freshwater > Lake | place: Tanzania: Lake Tanganyika... | reverse complement strand
TTTCAATGACAATTTTCCTCTCCCTTTTAATTGCATTCTTCAGCCTTTTTGTCTCAAGTTTTGATTTTAGAAGATCTTCTTGATTTCCAAATTTTTTGTACAATTTATATAGCCGGTCCCTTTTTTCTTAATTTTTTCAATTCTAGGGTTAATAACCTGTTGAGGATCCCTAATCCTGATGGATCTAAGGGGGGCTAATTTTTCATATATAGAGAGATGGAGGTTATTAAGGTCATGTAAGTTGTGGATATTTTGAGCTTTGAATGCTTCTTGGAGGATGTTATACTCCTTGAGCTTGGTGTTATCACGCAGCATGAGTTTAGTGGTATGGGGTGTTCTTGGTAGATGTGAACATTCTGTGATGATGATGGAATGGTCACTAACATAATCGGACTTTTTGCTGACTTTGATGTTCAATATATTTTTGGATAATACTAGATCAATTTGTGACATTTGGGTTTGATATTGACCATTGCTCTTAAGAACAATTCTTTTCCTTGTATTACCCTTGACGTGTTGAATAAGTCCTTGAGACAAGACAAAGTCCTCAAGCATTCTACCATTCCACTTATTAATATCTCTTCTGGGATCAATATTAAAATCACCCATGATAATTAACTCTTTATTGATCTTTAGGTTTCTTTCTATTTCTGTTAGGTATTTTTGGAAATGATCTTTTGGTAGGGAACCATCATAGATCTTAAAACCTCTATAGAGACCAATAATCAGGGCAAAATCTGACTCGAGGATAATCAGATCGATCGTATCATTTTGTACTTTTAGTTGTTTGAATTGTGAACCTCTTTTTTTGTAACATGCGATCCTAGAACATCCGCTTAAAAGCGTGTTAGAGGTAAGCAGGTCATACCCTTTTATCTGACATGGCCCTATTTGTTGATCTTTCAGATTTGATTCTTGGATAAAGGCAATTTCAGGAATGAATTTTTCAACCACAACTCTTACGTTATCAATTTTATTTACAAGTCCATTCGCGCAATTCCAAGAGAGAAAAAGCATTGTCAATTTTGATTTATTTTAGTCGCAATAACAATTTAGCGGGATTAATGTGAAAATTAATTAGTAATAATAATTGTCACGGCCTCTTTCATAAATGTGTATTTTGATGCTTGACATTTTAACATTTAGATTTAGTAAAATTGACAATCAAGAATGAACATAGAAGTGTGTTTCCTGCAAAGTTTCTCTAATTTTTGTAACACGTAGTTAATTTTTGAACAAAATATACAAATTAATCTCAGAAAGATGAAATTTTAAATTATTTTGATTTGGAGTATTTCGTGAGTAACATTCAACTATTATTTAAAAATTGTTGATTCAAATTAAGTTTGTACTAGAAAAACTTTCATCATAGATATTCAGAATTAAAATAATTCGATCATTTCCTTAATTTTCCCTCAGATTTGCATCGTAAAACAATCTATCCTATATGAGAAAACATTTTCAAACAATTTTGAGCTCGCCTTGATTGTGTTCACAAATTTGAGCAAATTTTTCACTATTCAAAGTCAACACCAATGTAAAAATGGAAGGTCTTCAATTGAGAGATTGTATTGGCGGGCTCCAGGGTTTGAGGCCTTCGAGAGCCACTAAAGATGAAGACGTTTGAATCTAAAAAAAATAGCTTTAACTTTAATCAAGTTTTCATATCATGCTACACTCAAAAAAATCTTTTAAAAAAAGCATCAAAAGCAAAAGAAGTTTTTGATATATATTGCTTTGAACTAAATTTACCGTTGGTTAACGAACCTCATTTTGAGATGAACTTTCCGGTTGGGTCATTGTTGGTTTTGATGAGGATGCCCCGTGGTCAGATGAGCCACCAGAAGCAGCCGAATTCGACGGTGGTGAGCTCAAAGAGCCAAGTTGCATGGAAAGAAAATACTTTGTGGCTGCCTGACGTTCCTGCTCACGTTCTTCAGCCGTTTGACGCCTATGAAAATTCAAAAACATCTTTTTTTATCTTCCTGAACACATTGCAAAATTAGCCATTAAATAAAATTTCAATCCTATTAAGAAATATTGCCAACAATTTTTTGTTTATGTGACAACCTAGGTTGAAAGTTGCTTGAACTGCTCAGCTTTAATACCTCCACTTTGTCCTTCTGTTTTGGAACCATGTTTTGACTTGAGCATCAGTCATTTTCAAATTTTTTGCCAAAGTTGCTCTTTCAGTTGATGCTAAATACTTTTGTTTGTGAAAACGCTTTTCAAGCTCGCAGATCTGAAACAGAAAATTTCATTTCTCAATTTTTCATGACTTTTTATATAGAATTCAACTTTATTTTTTGTTAAAGTCATATCAACCAATCAAGTATTTTTTTTTTGGTTTAAGTCTGAACTTTTTTTTTTGGGCAACCAAAGGATCGAAGATTACCAGACCTAGGATTCAGACTAAGCTTGCATTCATGGTTTTATTGAAGGGTTTGGTAAGTTTTCAAAAAAATATTTTAGATTTGGTTTTAGTTTTTAGTTTACTAACACACTTAAATCCAAATCTTATTGTCCTAAAAAGAGATTTTATGAGGTATTTTAATTTTTTAAAACCAGTTCTTCATTTCCTAAGTTGAAGTGACATTATTATTGTAGATGATTTTTATTTCATTTTCACAAATCATTTTATGTTGAAAAAGTGGTTGTGGCGAAATAATATAAAAAAAGATGGCTATACATGTATAGCTTTGGATTTTTAAATGTTTTCAAAGTCTTTTTTTGTCATTTGGCTTGAAAATAAAAAAAAATACTAAATTGACAAGTTAGGTATTTGATTTTGTTTTCTTGTCAATTTAGCAAAAAATGGTTGAAATTAGGGTACAAAGGCGATCCCCACCGAACCTCAGGTTGACCGCTACGATGCTTGGATCCCAAAGGTTAACTCCCTGAACTCTAGGCCATGGGACCCTTAGCCTTCAAAGTTTTTTGGCCTTTTTTTGGCACAGGCTCTAACTTGATAAATAAAGTTTTATAAAAGCAGTAATAATGATTTCTACTTTAATAAACTTAAATAGAGAAAATTCTAAAACATTAGTTGGGTCTTGGTTGGGAAACTATTTCACGTTGTTTTAACCTACCTTGTATCAAAAAATATTAAAATTTGAACTTTATGTTCATTTTTTACAAGTTTTGTACCTAAATTTGAAGGAAATAATATGAAAAAAAGTTTAAAAGTATTTCAAAAGATACCCAGTTTTATTCCATTTTGTCAGGTTTGCAAATGTTTTTAAAAGTTGTAAAAATTTGAGCTACTTTTAAATTGTGTCAAATTGAGAGATTTCAAAAAGGGCTTTTTTATTGTCTCTTGTGAACATCATAAATGGGTGATTTTTCGGTAACTTAATTGACTGTGCGTTGGATAAAAAAAACAGTTACTTGTAATCTTGAGAATGACGTTCTTGGCTTCTTCCTCTTTGGTGGGGTTCTGTTTTGGTATGGATGGCCAATACGTCGACCCATGGCAGCAGCTAAAGCATAGGGGCCTAGAAAAAAATGGTAAAAGTTTCCATAACTGACCATTTGTGAATTTTGACTCGATCTTTTTGAATTTGTCAACTTGCTTGGCTTAGAACATTTTATGTCATTGAACTTCTGGGCACATGAAATGTGTGCCTCCATTTGACAGGTATCCAACCTGGTCTCATTAAACTCTTGCGTGTCAGGACTTGCAGGCCGACAATCCAGGGTAGGGGGGATGCATGACGAGACGAACAGGAGGATTTTTTATCAAGTCAAGAGTAAGTTCAAAAATGATTGGAAAACAATTACTGTGATTGACGTTGAACACCGTAAAAGTGGGTCTTTATTGTAAAGCAAAAAGTTTTTAGTTTTTCACATTCTCTTAATCGATTTTAAATAAATTAATATAACAGATAGAACTGAGTTTATGATAGATGACAATGGAACAAAATTCAAAATGGAGCGGACAGTAAAATCTTTTCACAGTGGTTTATAGTCAATTTTATAACGTTTTTAGTGTCGCCATTTGTGTGAACTTTTGCCTCTTTAAACTTTACAATAGGCCGCGATGGAAGGAAAAAAAACTTTCTGTCAATAAAAATCAATCAAAAGAAGGAACTAGTTCCAACTCTAATTTCAACTTTATATCTCAAACAAAAATATGTCTATCGATCGAGCTTAAAAGGTAATGTGTGATTGAAAGTGACTGACTTTTTGATTCGAATAGATTTTGTTTTATTTGAAATTTCGTTTTGCCACCCTGAGAATTGTGACACAGTTGTAGACTGACAGAGGGTCTCGGCAACGATCAATTTCCAAAATGTTAGACATTAAGGGCATACAAAAAGTAGACCTTCATGGATTTCAAAACGTTGTGATTACCCACATCTTGAAGTGTAAGAGTGTAATCGAATTTTTTTAATAGGTTAAAAATTGCGAGCAAGTAATTTCATCTTTCAAACTTGACATTTAACCTTGTCAAACGTCTTTGTCTCGATCAAAAGGAAAAAAAAAGTTGAGCATTTTTTTTTCAAACGAAATTCAATGATCTTTTAAAACTATGGCTTTCTTCCCTTATTATCTGCACAAATATATTTTATATAATTTTGACCTATTGCTTATTTGAAGTCCAATAATTTTTGCTTCAATCGCCACGTTTAAAATGAATGTCTGTGTTTCGGCTTGTATTTGACAAAGAAATTGAAAAAAGTCAAGACACAAAATTGAAGCCAAGCACGGCGCCAAAAGGACCCATCCTGTAATTGACAGGTATGAATCAACGAGGAAAATTAAAGTCTCAATAAGGTTAACATCAGAAGGCGTTCGATAGGTAGTTTCCATTTTCCAAATAATCTATTTCTTTTTTAATGGGAACGATCTACAAAACTATTGCAAAACAAACGGTTGGAAAAGTAACTTAGTTGATTTTTTTTTGGTCTGTGACGCACACTTTCGATCATCTGGGGATAATTTTCTCCTCTGCTTTTAAAATCTCATCGCAGTGAAAAGAAACCGTCAGTTGCTTTATAAACTTCATCAAAAATTAATCGCCACTTAAGAGGGTAGCAAAGTGAAACTTCATAAAATATTCAAAATTGATTCGAGGGAAAAAGACTTTTCTAAAGAGCCATAAGAAGGTTTATATTGTCAATTTTTTTGTTGTTGATCTGTTGAGGCTTTTTTTAATATCTTCCCATTTTGAGTTTGACTTTTGCTGCAAATCCCATGTGGAGAAAGTCTTAAAATCCCCACACGGTCTAGCTACAATTTATCAGCAAAATGCTTTTTCAAAAATTCTTAATCGTATGAGGAGGGATTCTTCTATCTTCATCTCAATTAAATCGAGTGGAATTTTTTCATTGGAGGCAAGGTAATTGTGTGGAATGTTTATGATATCAGATGAGATTGTTGATGTTTGTTATTGATCAAATGATTTCCGTTTGGTTGCTAATGATTCCCTTTCAAAATAGATTTCCACAGAGACACATGCGTGAAGTGCTGAGATGGAAAGAGAGACTAACTTTATGAGCCTTGGTGGAGTTTTGATTAAACCGTACAAAGTGAGAGAGGGATCCTTTTTCTTCTTCTCTCTGAGAAGAAAAAGTGTTTGTTTCTTCCCTCTATTTTTCAAATGATTGTTTTCAAAAATAAAAGGTCTATTATTTGAAAAACTGTGTTTTCGATCCGCTCTGATTGCAGAAATGACTGTTTTCCATTGATTGATTCATAATTTGATGGCGATTCTTGTTTCACGTTGATGGGAATTTGTTTTCCAAATAGATATGATTTGATGAAACAGTGTCTATAATGCAAGTTTAGGAGGGATCCTTGAGGCAACAACCAAACCATTCATTCGAAAACGAAGCAGCTAGCAGAAAGGTAAATGGAGATCACTATGAAATGTAATTTATTGCCTAACTGTCTGTCTTTGGGTTTAGAGAAACAACCAGGTGTGGAATAGAAGCTCAAAAGTCATTTTTTATAACTAGAAATTTGAGCTGATGCTCTAAAGCTTCTCAAATAAAAGGTAAAATATCACAAGTTTGCATATTTGTAATTAAAAATCACATGGATTTTTGATGAGTCTATTCCCTATCAGATCAACATATATCAGGAAAGTTTGCCATTTGTGTGTCTTTCTAAAGTTAAGCTTGGATTGTTGCCACAGTAAAGTGGCAAGATCCGCTAGTCTCTCCCTCACATCCCTCCAATTATGGTCAATGTAATTTGAAATCTCATTTGTTCAATATCAACTTTAATTTTCGATCGTTTTGTTTTCTCACAGTTATCAATTTCAACATCATTTTGCGTTCATCCACGAACGACTACTGACTTTACTATAATAAAAGTTTTGCTCAAAAACCAATCGACCATTGCCGGAGGGCAAAATGAATCCTATCATTTATATTTTATCTAAAGCAACAGATTAAAGCCAGAATGGAAAAGAGAAAACATGTGATTTTTATAATGTAGATTATTCTTAATAAGAAATAAATAAAGAAAAGTTTTGAAAAACAAAATCCAGCGTAGGTTTTGTATTTAATATATTATTTGGAAATTTCAAAGTTTTTTTTGGACATTTTTTCCTTTTTCCATTCCTTTCTTGTAAGGCTTGAAATCGTTTCTCAATTTCAATGTGTGTTTTATAACCAATAAATTTTCCATTATTACACGTTTCAGATAAAGACAGCCATTCTTTTCAATGGATAAGACAAGTGAATGATTTGGTGGACTGATGAAAAATCAAAAAGCTATTCGATATTTCTCTCTCCTCTTCCCCTAAAGGTTTTTGTGTGTTCGGCTAAATGACACAAATTGCATGGCTGGATGTCGAAACTGATGACTTTTTGTTTGATTTACTAAACAGCATTAAAAAAAGAGCCAACGCCATTAGGGGTGCCTCAAAGGTTTATTTTCTTAGAACCTGCCAACGGCCAAAAAGATTGGAAAATATTGCCTTTTTACAGAAGTGGCATTTAATCAAAATCTTAATTCCTCCTCTAAGTGCATCAAGTCAAATTTCAATATTGTCAATTTATGAGACCACTGAGGTGTTGAATATTAAGCACATTAACAAAAGGTGGCAATCAAGTAATAGAGGAATCATTTAGACTAATTCAAGCTCCAGTAATGTTTTCAAGTACCTTTTTGATGGATTATTTAGACTTTTTGTTTAGGAGATCTTTTGGTGATTTTGGGAGCAAAGATTAACAAGTTGTTCGTTGAGGATCAGACTTTAACCGACTCTATCCTGTTAAGACAAAAAGGTCATCTTGTAAAGATTGATATATCATATACACTCCTAAAAGTCAAGTTATATGGAATTATTTCTGTAGTTACAATTATCTTGTGCAGTAAAGTCTCATTCGATGTGGATGCGTAATCAACACCTTTTCAAGAGTCACCCAAAAAACATAGAATTATGTCTTTGGTCACTGCAGATTTCTGTAACCATGTCTAAGGGTGCGTTGGTAATCTTTTTGCGGGGTTGAAAAATTTCTTGCATGCCATGGTCGGGGAATGAACTCACAACCTTGGATCTTGGTTCTCAGCTGTGGCGACCCCTTTGCTCAGCAGCTTTGAAATGACAAATAAATAAATAAAGAGAGATTTAAGGTAATTTTCACAGAAATCTGCAACCATGCTTCAAGACTAAGAAAAAGAAGTAAAACTTGAAAATGTAATCTGAATGCATTCCAACTATTTGGCAGCCTTTTGTAGGAAAAGGAAGTGCCTGCTATGAATAAAGCTTCATCTGATTGGGATAATCATCTAAATAAAATGATACACCGAGGCGTTCAAAGGGAGATTCATTGATAGATTGACAGCTTCTGATCGGTTGGGGACCTGATTGTTCCAACATTCATTCCATTCACAATTATTGTGTCTTACAATTACTTTAACTTTCACATGTTAATTTTAGCATTGGCCCTTTTTTTTATTTTTCACTTGAGGATCTAGCAAAATTGATCATATTAGACACTTTTAAATTCTGGCCGGAAATATTTTTTTTTGTGGATTTTGTGGCAACCCAGGGTCAAAGGTTGCCCGAGGTGTCGGGGTTCAACCCCTGCCGACCCTCAGATCCAAAGCCAGACGCCATGACCATTAGTAAAATTTTGCTCAGGGTGTTTTCTGTCCAAATGATTTGTGCAAGTCATCCATTCTGATAATGATAATTCAATATATGAGACGATAAAAGAAGGCAGAAAACAGGGGTCGAACCTCATCAGTAACTCCGAAAAAGGTCATTTTCGTCAAACTAATCATTTCAATTCGTTTGTTTGACATATGTATGAATAAATCTTAGGGTCTTGACAGATTGGGCAAAAAAATGCCGATCTTAGCAAGTTATGCCAAGCTATAACCTCCTTCTTTTTGAGTTGAGTTGAATTCGGTTGGCCACCCTCCCCATAAGTGTAAGTGTTGACCACTTACTTATATTTTCTTTTGGTTCTAATAAATAAATTAAGTTTAATTGATAATGAATGAAACATTGATTGCCATTTTCAACATTTTGACACATTGATCAATCCTTCTTTTGTGAGTTGAGTTGGCCTCCCAACCGCCCACTTTAAAAGATTCATTGACCACCATAAAAGAGAGCATTTCAATCATTAGACATGGGTCAGATACCAATCGCCTAGGCTGGCAATAAAAATCATCACTAGGGATAACCCGAGTCGCTTACATGACCATCTACTAGCCCATTCCAAAGCGGAAAGGAGAAAACCAAACCGTCTAAAGTTTTTCTGCGAGGCCAAGCTTCGGATCGGTCGTCGGGCTCTCTCTGACAGGACGGCAACATTCCATTATGACCAGGCCCACAAGTATGGATGAAATGACATTAGCGAGAACGTGGAGATTACTCAACTCATTACACTATAAGGCTCTCAGACTCGCTAGCAGAGATGACAGAAACTCTATCTCAAAAGCGGAACTGGATGCAAATTCAAAAAGGGCGACCCCTTCGCTCTTTGTCAACTGTAAAATGGCAATCAACTTGATGTCCGGCAACTCATCTTTAGGGATCAAACTGAGGGCAGAGAGCTGCACAAATGATAGAAAGCCACACAGGGCAACATTTATGGACTCCTCGAGATGGAAAATTGGAAGATTTTCATTGTCAAATAGACTTCTGTGTCTGAGAAGAATTAATTTTGACTGGTGCCATGGTCTAAGTAGTGACAACCTCAGAATAAACCTTAAAAAGTGTTTTATTCCTGCTTTTCAACATTCATTTTTTAATTAGTTTTATTATCATGAATTTTTTTTATCATTTTTGACAGAATCTCATATTGGAATTGAAAAGTATTCCTTTATTCTTCTGTCTTGTAAACTAAGTGAACTCTTAAAAAGATGTTATTATTTTGTACAAAATAGTAATGTAGATGGAGCAAATAAATGAATATGAATCTGGGCTTTGATTGGAAATATGGAATGTCAGATGATGTACTCAGAAAAAGACTCAAAGTGCATTTCAAAATGGCAGGGCAGGCTGAGGAGGTGGTTTTTTCTGCCGGGCAGGGGCACCAAATGAGCTACTGAGCTACTCCACGCCAAGTGGATCATTCTCATGGTTATAGACAAGAACAATATGGACTGGTGACAAAGAAAGAATTTTATTATTTGTGACAAGGTTTATAACCATGATATACTTCTCTTACAAAGTCAATCAGTTGGAGTCAGGGGGGTCAAGCGGTAAGAAGCTGGAATTCTATCCCAACAACCCGGGTCCGACTCCCGCCCGGGTAAAACCACAGAAAAAAAAGATCAAAAACCACCAAGTGTGCCTTTAATGACTGCGTGCCGCAAGGCGTAGATAAAAAATTGTAAAAAAAACCCTAAATCTGATTTTTTTAATAACATAAAGTGGACTGTTTATCTCACCTGCAAGTCTTGCCGCCAGGAGATTGGATGGTAGGGGAAGGTAACCGGCGACGGGTCGGCAAAGCCAGGCCGAATAGTCTGACGGATGCATGGGTCCAGCGGCGAGGGAAAGGGGCGGCGCCGCTGCTGACGGACCCAGAGAAGCGGCGGACAAAGGGGTGGGGCGGAGCGGAGAAACGGAAGACGCGGACGGTGCAGAGGCTGAAGCGCCAGCAGCGGCGCCGACACCAAAATGTTTGGTAAAAAAATCAACGTTGCCTAGGATATAAATAAATATAAAAGATCGTATTTTTCAAAAAAAATCTTGTCATTTGAACCTCGGTCCCTTACCTAAGGCTGATAAGAAGTCTGCCTGGGATGACATGGCACTAGCGAACAAAGCCCCGTTCCCGTGAGGGTGGCCGCCGTGACTCTGGCCAAACAGATCGGCTGCCTGGGGTGGGTAAAGGTTAACACCGGGATCCTCAGAAACGTCCAATTTTTTTGAACCGTGGAGGAATAGCTGAGCCGCTTGCTGGCTGAATAAGAGGCGTCTGGGAAAAAAATGCAACCATTTTATCCATCAGAAGCATCTTTTTTTAACAATTTTTTTTGAGGTTTTGAGGGGTTAAAAATTGGCTCGAAGGTTGCAGGACGGCAACAAGGTATGACTTTAAATGGTTTGGTCACTTAAAACACTCAAAAGTT
>Ga0194133_10010294_pt1 | contig 10550 bp, 6 predicted proteins | sample TA2KigOf40mmetaG_FD_155448 | JGI IMG/M metagenome (GOLD analysis project Ga0194133, IMG submission 155448) | Freshwater microbial communities from Lake Tanganyika, Tanzania - TA2015055 Kigoma Offshore 40m | ecosystem: Environmental > Aquatic > Freshwater > Lake | place: Tanzania: Lake Tanganyika... | reverse complement strand
TGGTAAGCTCGTGAAGGCAACCTCCTCACTTCGTTACAAGAACAACGTTGAGGACCTTTCCTCCGTGGCGAACTCCGAGCAGATCATCGCCCAATCCCGCCCTGTGGTCTTCGAGTACAAGAACCAACCAGGTGCCAAGGTTTACGGTTTGATCGCCGAGGAGACCGAGAGCGTTGATAAGAACCTTGTCGATTATAAGGACGGTGCTGTCGATGCCATCCACTACCTGTTCTACGTGCCGATCTTGATCAATGAGGTCAAGCGCATCCCGGCTTTGGTCGCGCGTATCGAGGAGTTGGAGAACAAGCTTGCTCAACAGTAAAATTCATTCCTAGGTTTAAAATTTTATTTTTCCGTTAATTAGAAAAATAAAAAATGGATATTTTTAGAAAAACGGTTATCGGGGATGACGATTTCAGAAGGGCAAAATCGTTAATCGATAAACTTACCGATGACGAACTCGTCGAGGGGGATTTCCTGGCGTTTATCATTTGTAATCGTTTGTTCAGAGAACAGTCGCTCGGAGCCCGGGTTGTTCAAAGTTTCCTTCAGAGAATCCTAAAAATACCAAACGTGTTAACCAGGATTTCCTCTGGAGGTTTGTCGATTATCGATCTGGTTGTTATTTGTTCTCGTTCGGACGTGGTTTATCAAATTCTTTCGGTTTCCGACGCGAACTCATTTAACGATCCGGGAAGAACATCCTGCTTACTGTTCCTTCTTATCGATTGGTTTGAAACGAACAAACAGATGAGAGGTCAGGTTATGGAGCTTCTACGGAAACTTCTTTTTGAATTTGAAATTAATCCTAATTTGGAAATTTGCAACGTCCATCCCCTTAGATTAGAACCTATCGAACCGTACTCTTTGGCAGATCCGGTATTTTCCTTCTTGAAATACCGAGGCTTGCTAAGAAAGTCGTTTGTCAATTACGTTAACGGGGTTTGTGATAAAGTTCAGGATTATCGAAATAGAATTAGGAAACATCTTTACTCGATTAACAACTTTATTAGTAAGCATGCCAATGCGGAGACACTTTTCGGTTTTTATCTAAGGAACGCCAATAATTATCGACATCGGGATACCTGCGTTGAATTGATACTTTCCGGTAAGGTTGACTTGAAAACCATTGTGTTTATAGATGGGGTCGGTACGACGTGTTATCAAACAATGTGTTTTAAGAAACCTCTGAAAATGATATCGCAGGTGGGGGGATTCTTGATCTCACAAACTCCGGCGTACTTTTTCTACATCCCGTCCTCCGGTGACCCTCTCGGAACTTTCTTCCGGGCGATAACTACCGGGTGGGAGGGTTATATCAGTCTGTCGACCAAGGATTTTAAATCAGTAATTGTCGATATTTTCGATCGGAGACTTGTTCAACCTGAAATGTCTATTGTCAAGAGGTATATCGCACACGGGGGGATTTTCAGAGAATTTAAAAAATTGTCCTCCCGGGGGAGTAATTTCAAACATCTGATTATCCGAAACAACCCCGAGAACACCGGGTTGGCGAAAATCCTCCTGACACCCCATTGTTTGGAAAATTTCATACTCAATAAAATCCCCGTTAAGGAACTTCTTGTTCAGGGAGCCCGTGAACAATACACCTTCCTAAATAGGAAATATCCTAGTAACTTCTCCTCACCACGACCTATTTTTGTCAACGATACCTTCTTCTCCAACGAGGAATTGATAAACGAATTTCCCGGAGACCCCTGTACGATATTCGTTTCAAGGGAGGACGGTTACGTATTTCGTATCGAGGAATTTCAGTATCTTATCGATAAGAAGGAAAACCCCTACAATCGAAGAAAACTTGAAGAATGGGAACTTGTCAAATTACGTCAACTGATAAAGGATTACCAGGAATGGTGGTTGATATACCCTCCGTATCTTTTCGATCAAGGGGAACAAGCAACCCCCCCGGTTGAAGAGGAGGAACCCATGGTAACGGAGATCGACGAGATGTTAAATCAAAGCCCCTTCTTTCGGTACGGGGAACGATTAAGACCCCATCTATCGAAACTCTCCAAACCCGGGGTTATCAGGTTCCTTTACGAACGTCTTCTCGTTAGCTACGATTCCTGTATCCCCTTTCAAACGACGTCAACCGATCATTCGTCGATCGAGGAAATAAACATTTGTTACGGAATTCTCGTACCGAAAACCTCCGAGACGAGGATCGGGGTGAATATTTTCGTTCAGTGGATTTATCTAATATTAGATTCGACAAGGTTTCATTCCCGGGAGACACTTTACGAGGGAAGACTAATATGTCTTTACAACACGATAATGGATCACCTAAAAAATTTTAATCCGTAGACAAATAGTTCAAACAAAAAAATAATATGCCCGGAGCCTCGCCAGAATATTGTCGCAAGACCCCCGTCTCTAAAATGGGATTTACTCAACGAGCTTCTTGTAGGGCACAAGGAATTATTGCAAGGGCTGACGGAACAAAGAGAAAGTCCAGTAAATATCTGCGGATGAGATCGTTGTTTTCCAACGGCAAAACGGTTGGAAGGACTCCTTACGGATACGGAACGCCGGAGCGAGCCCGAGATACCATTCGTTATTTAAAAAATAAGAAATTGCTTTATAAACTTAGATTGGCGACGTCAATGTACAATAGAGCCAAATACCATGCCAACCAAACGGAGGATATGAGAAAATCCATGAAAATACTTGGAGACTATATTAAGAAATTAAAGAATAAATAAGTTTTACTACGTTCGATACCTTTTACAGGAGAATACTGTAGTACAAGTAGTAACTGACAAGGGCTGACAATACGTAGAGCAGGAAAATCCAGTTACTCTTGATCGTTCCGTCCTTGGTACCATAGTAGAAAAGAAAAGCCGTAGAAACCGCAAAACTCGCCAGGTTGATCATCAGGAGCTTCATTTGATCGGCGGTAAGCCCGATAAAGTTGGGGTCCTTGAATTTCTTGTCAACGTTCTTGTCCGTCATTTTTATAATGTTCTTTTTTTGATATCGCAGGTGGGGGGAATTTCTCCTCCAGGTTTTTTTCAGGAATCGGGTTCCTAAATTTTCTCCAGAGTATCGCAGGTGGGGGGAATTTGCTAAAAATAAACCGTTAGGGAAAAAGTATACCTTGACAAATTTTGCATCCCGGGGGATTTACGATTTCAAAAGAAGTTATTGACTTCGATTAACAACTCAAAACGAACAGTAGAGGATGAATAAGGGAAACGCCGGGGAATTGCGCGTTAAGCGGATCAATGAGTTGATTGAAGGGTTCTCCGGATTGAACAATACCGTTCCGGCCGGAGATGAGGATAAGTACTGGCAGGTGTTTGATTTCAAGAGGAATCAGAAGTTCATGCTTCCCATGGGCACCGCCATCAACTTTTTCCGGGAGTTTTGCGAATCGATCAAGGAGGAAGGATTTACGGATGATAACGGGGAGGCCCTTTATTATTTTGGCGAATGTCTCGGAAACACCCGACCTTTGAGGATTCGGTTCGAGGCATCGCTTCATCCCGAGAGTGGAGACGACGACGACGAGGAGGAGGAGGGAGGGGTTGACGAGATCGATTTTATCAATAAGATTTACAAGACCCTGATCTCCTGTTTGGTGATGGCCCTGATGAAGAAATTTGAGAAAACGTCCCATGGTAAGGAGTATCGTGTGTGCGGGGTGATGTACTCGACGGATCAGAATACCGAACAGTTGGACGTTACGATCTACTTCCCGTACGCCAGGATGAAGGATACGGATTTCAAGAACGTGTTTATCCCGACATTCTGTTCCATCATTGACAACGACATCGGTGAAAACCTGTATCGTAAGATGATCGGCGTTCGATCGGTATCGGATATTATCTCCCAGGATACGTTCTCCGACACCATTCCCCTCTTCGGTTGTGTTTCGAGCTCCGACGAATATCCGAAGAACAAGGTCGAGTATTGGTACGTGAATGAGGTTCCGAGATCCGTTGACGAAATTATGGATGCCGATATTGGTTCTTCCGGGGAGGATGATCTGGTAATGCCCTCTGAACATTTCGTCTTTGACAAGGAGTTCGCCACCAAACCCAAGACGATCTCTCAGCAGTCCTTCTGGAAACCCCTGATCTTTACCAACTCCTTCTGGAAGCAACGACTTGTGGCCATCAACCTCGGCGAATCAGATTATAAGACTTCCTCTTCCTCATCCTCCGGCTCAACGCTCCCGAGCTTTAACTCGAAGAAGTCCCCCTATATTCAGAGGGTGAATAACGCGGTGAAGGGAAGGGCGGATTATAGTCAGATGTCGAAGGAAAGTGCCGATAAGCGGATCATTACGGATGTAATGCAACACATTATGGAGACGGACGATTATCAATCGATCCCGTTTGCCAAGAAGAACGCCGTGGTGAAGTTCATCAAGTACGGAATGCACATGCAGGAGATTCAGGGGTTGATCGAGGTTTTCAAGATCAAGGAGGATTGGTTCAAGGTGGAGGTTCGTAACAGTTTCCCTCCGATCCAGGTTGGTAACGATGGGTTTTATCTCGAGTTCGACAAGTTGCCGTTTGTTCTTGATCATCTGAGCCCCAAGCGTGCCGAGGTCACCAAGCATTTGGAGGATATCGCCTGCATCATCTACACGATGGCCAGAACCTACGATGAGAAGGAGGAGGCCAGACATTTGTTCATCGAGTTTGTTCGTTCCAACCCCGTGGCCTTCAAGCAACGAGGTCTGGAGGCCGGTGTCTCTGAAATCTTCACCAAGCAGATCAAGAGAGCCGCCAAACGTCGAATCACATTCTGGACTCTTCTGAGTATGTTTGAGGAGGACGATCCTCTTTATTACAATGTTTGGTGGCAGTACATCTGCGATTATTACATTTTGCATTCGCTCGATAGTGACATGGCCTCCTTCCCGGTTGCCAGGGCCGCGGCGTTACCGCTTATCGGCAAGTATGCTCATACGACAGGTGACGCGAGACAAACCTGGTGGAAGTACACCGGAACCTACTGGAGAAACGCCTTTGATACGCAAGGTATCGAACTGGAGCTCACCACGAACTTTATTCGTAGTGTACAATGTACCGAATCCCGTTATTCGCAGATGATCGATAGTTTCCAGACCAAGAAGATTACCTTCAAGTTACTCCGAGATCGTATTCACGAGGCCGCCTTCCGAACCGGGATTGTGAAGGACATGGCAAACGTCCTGCTCCGGGACAACCGTTTATTGACCTTCTCCGCCGGCAACGATCCTGAGTACGCCGATTTATGGGCGTCGATTAACTACGTTTACGAGTTTACCGACGGGGAGATGCGTCGTCGTAAGGGTCGATGGGAGGACTTCCTGACAAAGTGTTTCGATGTTATCGACGAGTGTCTTCCTCTTACCGATCCCCGGTGTCAGTTTATTCTTTCCTGGGTTCATAAGATGCTGCGAGACCCGGCTACCGAACACGAGTTCCTCAAGGACCTTGGAAGTTGGGTCCGAGGGTTCAATCGTGACAAGCGGTTTGACGTTTGGTACGGTTACGGTAACGGTGGTAAGTCAAAGTTCATGGATGTGGTTTGTTCGACACTCGGACTTTGCGACGGATACGCCTTCAAGTTGCCCCTGGAATCGATGTTGGAGGGCGCAAAGAAGAGTGTCGGTGCCGCCGATCCATCCATCGAACAGGGTCGTAACGCCTTCCTGGCCGTACTTGATGAACCGAAGAAGGGAATGAAGTTTGACGCCGGTAAGATCAAGGCGAACACCGGTAACGATCCGACCTACAATCGTGGGTTGTTCTCGAAGGGCGGTACCTTCCGTCCGATGTACAAGACGGTCCTGCTTGGCAATGTCCTGCCTAAGGCCGATTATGATATGGCAATGAAGATTCGTTTCTGGGTTTGGCATTTCAAGGGTCGTTTTGCCGAGCCGGAGGAATGTCCATCCACCCCCGAGGAACAGGAACGTCTCGGAATCTACCCACTCGACAAGGATCTGGACAACAAGATTCCGGAGTACAAGCCGGCGATGCTCAGTATTCTTCTTCATTATTACAAGTTGTATCATAAGGAGGGTGTTAAGCGAACCCCGGGTATCAAGAAGGCGACGGACATGTTCTGGAACTCGGCAAACGACGTTCTTTGCTTCATGAGTGAGCAGACCGTGGTAGTTGATAATCTCGATACCTATGTCCAAACCGACGAGTTGTACGACGCCTTCCGGCGTTGGTTCATGAGTCGTAACAACGGAGATCGTGTGATGACCAAGATTCTCTTTATCGAGGAGCTCCAGGCCATCTACACCAATCAGGATCTCAAGGCCCAGGGAGGTCTCGCCGGGATCAGACTCCGTGACGGAAACTAAAAAAGTATTTCCCCCTGTATAAATATTAAAACACAAGTCTGTACACTATTAACCATTCTAAATTTCTAAACCATGAACAAGTTTTTCAAACGTGTCGTTTATCTGACGTTTATTTACGCACTCATGCTCGTCTCTTACATCACCATCCAGGAATTTTACATTAACCAGTGTACGATGCGGGGAGGAATCATGAACTTATTCGTAAGCATGCCCATGTGCACCTACGCCAATAGAATCCTGGAAATGATAGGCTCTCAGTTCATAACGTTATTCGTATCGATCGCGGGTCTGGCGTTGGCCATTACTATTTAAAACATATAAACATTTTTAATTAAAGATGTTTATAAAATACCATACGAGGTAAAGATGATTTGTCGTTTGATAATATTTTTTGTACGTTTACAAAGTTGTTAATTTCACGTTCGTGATCGCGTCCTTGAATTCGTCGAGGAAGTTAGGAGCGGTGATGATGTCCTTATTAACATCGAATCTGAAGAAGCAGGTATGTGCGTTGAAATTGAAATCGAAACCTTCCACGAGTTTAACTCTGTATTCCTTGTTCAATATGGCGGATGTTCCTGTCCACCATTTCAGAAGCTGTCCGTAGTCGCCGACGTTCAGAATCAATTCCTTAACACTGTTAATCAATTGAGTCTGACGTCCGAAGTTCTCGAAAATAATCTTGGAGGCGACAAACTTCTCCATATCCCCCCTGGTGATCTCCGACTTGGTAACCATCGCATTAAGTTCGTTAATGGTAAAGTTCCTCTGTCTCAGAATATCGCCAACCTTCTTGAATCCATCGATGAAGTTCCTCAAACGAGCATTGTCAACGTTATACGCCTCCCTAGAAGACTCCTTAAGACCCGACTCCAGGTCCGTCAGGTAATCATTAACCATGTCCATGTCGTCACCGCCATAATCAAATCTCAGGTTGATATCCCTGGACAAATTTGAACCGGTATCCAGGATGTAAGCCGCCAACCTTTCCTTATCGGAAATATTCTGGTTGTCGTTCAACATCTTCTTTAGCAAAATTCTACTTAGAGGGATTCTAAACGGTACCTGGTTAATGACAGCGTAGGCGAACATACTTCCTGCCAATTTGTACGCCTTGGGGATGTCGTTAACGGGGACTTTCGTCAGTTGACTTATTTCGTCATCTGTTTTCTTGCTAATGAAGAACCTGGGTTTCGATGCCTCGTTGAAGGCCTTTCGTCTTTCATCATCCGTCATCGTATCGAGAATTTCCATAAATGGTTTGTCGTCAATCTCCATTGCGTCGAACATGGTAGTTGAAATCATTCCCATCAATTCATCGATGAATTGTCTCAAGAGTCCACCGTAATCGATTCCCGGGGCATCTGTGTAAGTTACCCTAATCTTACCCGAGGAGGTTTCACCCTGAGGTATGTAACTGGAGAAGATATCTCTTACCTTAACGGCGTCTACAAGTTCATCGCCCGTGACGGTAGAGATACGAACCTGCGTCGATAACGGGAACGGGAATTTCTTTTGTAAGTATTTGGCGGTGGTGGTTAAATAGGTATGATCGATCTCCGGGTCTTCCAGGAAGTTGCACTCCCGGTACAAATTGTCAAGTATATCTCCTAGCGGGTAGTCTCCATCCCTTTCAACCTTAAAGATCGTTGAGCACTTGGAAACCTCCTTTTCCTCACCACGAGGCTCACGAACATAACTAATGTCCTCTCTGGGGCAGGCGGCGGGTTGAACTGATTGTTGGGAAGGAACCGTGGAAACCAAAGTCGGGGTTCCGTAGAGTCGCACCCATTCTTCCCTGGGAATAACACGTGCGGTACCGGCCAAATCTTCTACAACGGCGTATAATACTTCTAGTACTTCACCGCTGGCATTATACTTGACGGCCACTTGACTATACAAGATCAGGCCTCCAGCTAACCCTGGGAAACTCCATATTTCTATCTCGACCGAACTAAGGTCATCGTCCCGGTAGAATACATTTTGCGGAAGATTTCCTTCTCTTCTTAAAACCCCGTCGGCGTACCATTTCTCTTGGTATAATTTTCCCGACACATGAAATTCGAGCATCGCCGGGGATCCGTCACGATTAAGTTTACGGGTTGACGGGTTTATCCAGGTTAATACCCTATCTCTCAGTACAGGAACAGAATTTCTCGGCCGGCGTCTTGTGCTAATTAAATTTTCTTCCCAATAAATGTCGTAAATATTAAGAAATCTATCCATATCGATATTGTCGCCGTTTTCGTCCAAAACATCCATTTTGGGGGTTTCTAATTCGTTTCCATCGACGTCAATGTATATAAAGGTAACTCGGTATCTCAAGGGTTCTCCTCTTTCTTCGGACTCTACGGACACGTCGTCGTTATACAAATATGTTTCAGATTCAACAGTATTAAACTCATCCTCAAGATATGATATTGAAATAGGGTTTAGTTCGCCACGTTCTCCCCCGTATGGCTTATCATTACGAAACCATTCTTCCTCGCCTAAAACCCCCGACGAGCGGTAAAAGGAAAGAATGGCCGGACCATCCAAGTTGTGAAGTTGTGAACGGTAATTACGCCAGACGACACTCATGTTACTTAATGTAGGGGTCGATACATCTTCCATAGGCAACGACAATGCCGCTTCAGGTTGAGGTTGAACAGGTGCCCGAGGAGCTACCGATTGTTGGGAAGGAACCGTGGAAACCAAAGTTGGTGTTCCATAGAGTCGCTCCCATTCTTCCTGGGGCATAATCTGACCTTCGCCTATTCCAGATACCGTTCCGTAAATCGTTCCCTCCAATTCACCCTGATTATTGTATTTTCTGGACACCTGCGCGTAAACATCTGGTCTGTCGGGGTTGTAGAAACTCCAAATTTCCATCTCAATCCTGTCGTTCAAGGCCGAAGAGTTGTCTCGATAGGAAACGTATTGAGGAAGGTTTCCGTCTCTCTGATAAACGCCGTTGATGTACCATTTCTCCGAACGCAACCTTCCTGACTCAAAGAACGACAGGACCGCCGGGGCTCCGCGACTATTGTATAGTCTGGAAGTGTTTTTCCAGGAAACGGTTCGTCCATCAAACGTAGGGAACGAATCTCTTGGAAGGTCCCTCGCGAAAAAGATGCTATTGAACCAATCCTCGCCCACGTTGTTCTCGAACTCCTCTCGCTCGACCTCGAAACCATCGTAATTCTCAAATCGCTCTTCGGGTTCCTCGTAAATATCGCTTGCTTGGGAGACAAATAGCAATGTGTTGCCGAGATAGGACCTTATGTAGTAATAATCGGTGTTGGTAATTTCTCCATCTTCGTCCTCGTACTCGGTTTCAAATTTAAAGGTCTCGGAGGAAACGGGGCTTTCGGCGCCATCCCCGTAAGTAACGGTAACCGGAAGACCGCCTGGACGAGAAGGAACTCCATTTCTTAACCACTGCTCCTCTTCAATATCACCGCTCGGGTAGAACTTAATAATCGCCGGTCCCTCGATGTTATGATACTCACCCCGGGAATTCTTCCAAACGATCTCAGTGGCGCTAACCCTCGAGGGTGTTGAACGGTCATCGTTCGCCACATTATTGAACTCCCCGAGAAGATTTCTGGCATGGTTTGGCGGCGGTGACCTCGGGGTTGACGAACCATCTTCCTCGACCGGGATACGTTGTTTCACCACCACCCTTCTCTTTAAAGTTTTAGACTTGACCCTGGAGGACCTGTGTTTCAAGTTCCTCCTCTTCTTGGCGGATGAAGTTTTTCTCCTCTTCATAATAAACTTACCGGGTTTCTTCATTTTAGTTGCTTTTTTGTATTCAGGTAAGTAAATACGAAAAATTAAAACCCGGCATCGGAAAACAGTTCAAGAAGGTACTTCTTAAGGGAACCTTGGAAGTTCTCCACCTGGGCGGTTAACTCCTCATGATAACGTTTCAGGTTTTTGGAATTCAGGGGAACGTGTTTAGGATCGGGGAAATTAAGAAGTTCCCTCCCTCTTCTGGGACGTCATTTATTATCCTTTTTTGTTTTGGAAAAGGATAATAACAAGTTGTTTAGTATCTCTGGGGATCGAACCACAGGACCTCCTGGTTATGAGCCAGGCGCGCTAATCCACTGCGCTAAGATACTTTGAAATTTTTGTTATTATTATGTATTAAGGGGGTTTTATCAATCGAAATTACTTCTTTATGAAGTTTTATTTTTACGGAAGGTCAGGGAACGGATAATACTGTCAATGT
>Ga0194133_10010292_pt1 | contig 10551 bp, 4 predicted proteins | sample TA2KigOf40mmetaG_FD_155448 | JGI IMG/M metagenome (GOLD analysis project Ga0194133, IMG submission 155448) | Freshwater microbial communities from Lake Tanganyika, Tanzania - TA2015055 Kigoma Offshore 40m | ecosystem: Environmental > Aquatic > Freshwater > Lake | place: Tanzania: Lake Tanganyika... | reverse complement strand
ACAAGCTATGTTCCTCTAAATAATCAAGACTCTTCGTTCAATAAAAGAGTTTTTCAAGTAACATTTCCACTATTTAACAAAAAAAGAAAAACTCTTCCTGAATCAAATCTTAAGGCATGAATCGTCATCATGTTTGTTAAAGCATAACTTCTAGCTGTTTTAACTTTCTGCTTTGATCTTTTAATTTAAAGTTCAGGATTTCTCGAGCCAATCTTGATGAATAGAAAAATGTTTATTCGGTAATGCATTTTGTCTTTATACATTACTCGAATTTTGATAACTTAACATTAAAGTCATGGAAGAAAAATTGCTGATCGTAGTAAGTTGTTTTTTGCTAACGTGTTTAATTTAAAACTTTTATTTCCCTTCTCAACTGGGTTATTCAACATAAGTATGTTTCAAGTGTTTCAGACAAGAGGTTATATTATTACGCTTCAGTTGACATTGAAACATTATGAATGATGCACTTCATGCAACTGTGTGAGGGTGAAGATTTGAAATGTGGATGAATTCAAATGGCACTTTTCCTTTTCAAATCTAAATTTATCTCAAGACTTATAGACATGAATTCTAAAAAGTAAATTTGAAATCCCATTTGCAACACTCTTCTCGAGAAAATTTTACAGAAAAAAAGAAAAACTGTCTGATTATTTTGGTTTAGACCACTTCAGTGAATTGAGTCGTTGCAATATCATTTCAGATTGACGTGTTTTTTCCTCGTGCAATCATTCAAACTGTGGGAATATTTTGCCAGAGTAAAATTTTCTTATTAGGCTAGTGATGCTTTGTTAAAACAGGTGTGAAATTTATTTTATGCAAACCATTCGTGAGTATATTGATAAGCGTGATTGAAAGAAACTTTTAGTTTGGGCGTTCTCATGATGAAAATAAGAATTTGTATTAGAGTATTGAAAAAAAGAATCAGATGTTGTTGATCTTTGTTGAATGTCTTAAATAAAAATTGATAAAATAACCTTTTACAAAAAAGGGGTCATTAAATCATTTTGTTAGTCACTTTTACGTAATAAAAAGTCTTTTCAGTCGAAGTTTTGCTTGAAAACTGCGATCTAAGCCAATTTCGGTTTAAGAACCCGAATGCTTTAAGTGCCCTACTTTTCATTAATATATCCACAACAAATAAAGGAGCTATGATGCTTCTTAATCAGCAAACCCAAATAGAACCCTAGATTATAATGAACACCTCAAATATTTAGTTTATTTGTAGAGCTAATTTTAAGTGAGTTAAAGGAAACATTGCCTTGAGGAATTATTGAACGGCGCAGAGTATAATTTTCCCAATAAAAAATTAAAAACAATTAATTGTTAATTTGTGCAATATCCAAGGTGACTCTAGATTGATTAAGCTTATTTTCAATTTCATACAATAAGCTGACGTTAAATTTACTACCTTCTTCTAAACCATCATGCGATGATTCACTTTGTATGAAAGTTTTAGTTTGATATATTAAGAAATCATCTTATTTTACCACTAACAGAGGAGTGCCTAGCATAGACTTGCTTTATTTTGAAGTAAAGCTTGTGTCTTAGAATTAACAGCATACTTGATGCATGTAAGGTTTATTTTAAGATACAAATTAAAATTTCCCCATTCTTTTCCTCATTACCATTAACTAACTAGCACTAGTCTCTTTGTGAAGCCTCCTTTCATTTTCAAAGGGATATTAATCCAATGTTGATTGTAAGTTGTCAATTGGATTTATTTTCATTCTCTACTTGTACAGTTTTCATAATTTAAAGTGGACTTGCCTCCCTTGCCCAGTGGTTGGGTAGCTCGTGGTCCAAACAGATTGGTTTCACTTACAGGCCCAACAAAACAAAGGCACTTACACCTAAACTATGGAACCAGCAATTATTTTTATAGCAACATGATAAGACATTTACACACAGAAGAAGAAGATAGAGAAAAGACAACTAAACATTATGCAAAAATCAAAAAGGGGGTTTAGTAAAGCCTGGAGTGGTCAGTTGAAAAACACTACTGAACTGGCTGTAAATAAATCATAGCAAAGTCGCGGATAACTAAACATAAAACAATCTCTTTGACTTCATCTTTTTATCGTACCCAACAAGTTTTTTGTCTGATTATTGATTTCCATAGTGAATGTGGGTCGTTCTTTAACTTGTTTTTTTGCCTCATCATCATTTTCTCTTGAGCAGATCCTATTGAAGCAGTGATCTGCTGATTGCGAAGCAATCGATAATCCAAATCCATATGCAAGGAGTAGAAGACTCCCGAAGAAAAAGGGGATCATTAGCTAGAATCAAACCCAGACGGTTGTAGAAAGCATCTCTATGCGATGGTATATTCACAAAAGGTGAGGTTTTTTCAAAGGCTAATTGTTTAGACACACTTCAGATAACCACATTGTTAACGTTAATTGAACGTTCTCATCAAAGTGCATTTATTCTCTTTGCCTATTGGGTCGGTCAAGCAAGAAAGATTTTTCAACGGGGCATCAACTCCGTGTCAGAGATCACCAACGTGTCGGTCGAGATAAAGAAAAGGACGATTAATTAATGTCAGGAAGGGTTCACAACGAACTCCATTAAAATAGACAAAATAATATTTAGCAAACTGAACAAAAATCAACTATTTTACACAAGATTAGTCCATCCATCACAATCAATTGACTTGATCGTGTGGCACAGATTATCTTTTCCTAAATGTTCAATCTGTTAAAATCTTGTATGACATAAAAGATGAAAATTCACTTTAGTGAAAAAAAATTGATTAACCAGGCAGAATGGATGTCTAAGTGATTCTCAAGATTCTTCAGTATCTTAGAATTTTTCCTCTAATGCTGAGAGACTTTTCAACATTATTTCAAGATTCCATGAAAATGAATTAAAGAAGTCACAATTTTTGACGAATCAAACTATCTTTCGCTGCGAGCCAAAAGACCTTTAACTATTTTGCCTGATTCTTGCCAAATTATTTTGCAAATGACTTTTTCTCGTCCGTTTTTGTGTCTCGTTGATCACACTTTATCCTGTTTGATGCTATTAATCTTTTTCCACTCTAGATGAAAAATCCCCAGACCTGGTTGCTTATTTGTCTGAACCGCGAAGAAGTTGTCAATGCAGCAATGCAAATGTCTGGACCACTTATTTGAATTTTGCGGAGTCAGGTACACTTGCCTTACAATGATGAAGTATAAGATAGTGTCCCACATAGAAAAACCGACAAAGAAATCATGATGATCTAAACAAGAGTCAATAACCTTAAGTGAAAAGTGGAATTCCCTTAACAGATAAAGGATTAATTCTCTCCATTAACAGAATTATCTACTTTTGCTTTCAAAGTTGTATTTTTTTGAAATTGTATGTTTCTTTTGATAAATTTCCACAAAATGGAAAGTGCATCTGTCTCCGACAGACTAGTAAATCGGCAACTTCGTATTGAGCCTCTGACAAGACCAAGAGTTGATCTTGTGTACCACTTAAACATGCACACAACACTCAAAATAAGAAGAACCATTGAGAAACCAATCCCAAGGAATCATTTAGAACGAAGACGACTTTGTGTCAACAACGCGACGCACTGAAACTTGACAAAATCTAAAGATGTGAGAGTTTCAAATATTGAATGACTTTTTTAATAACAAATGCTTTCCTAATTTGTCTTTTAACCACATAGAAAAGATAAGTAGAAATTGCGTGTTATTGAAAGTATGCAAGTGATTTCTTCTATTGCTTCCATCTAATACATTCCAGCCAAGGGGATTCCCAAGCTTAATTAAAACAAAAAAAGAAATGAATGCTATAGACAAGATTCATCTGGTCCCTCAATTGTCATTAATAGGAGCGAAAAACAAGAGATCCCAAAAAGTGGGGATCTTGGTTCCTGAGGCAACATTTGCACTCCAATAAAGTCTATGACAAGTTTTTTTTCCCAAAACTGACATCCTGTTTGTTTCTTTTTTCACCAATTTATCAAGTCCATCAATTAAAGTGTAATTTCTCTGGAATAACCCACGAGTATCTGGATATATGTCTTTATAAATGCAATTCCTTTGATTCGATTAATGTAGAGTGACCATTTTGCATAAAATGAGGCCACTGGAAGTCCAGCTTTAATTAAATCTCGGCCAGTTGGGCAAGGACATTTTTGTGTATCTTCTGGAATAAATGCAAAAAATTTATTCTAGACTTTGTAGTAATGTTCCTTTAGTCAGAATATACTTGTAAGTGAATCATGAGTCATTTAAACAATTTTGTGCATCATAATTGTCAGCATCATGCAACTAAATTAAGACAGTCTTTTTCGAGTTTAATACAGCTCGAATTTTTTGCAATTTATTTTTTGGAAAAAGTTGAGGCGGAAACTGATAAACACGCAGCATGAAAGGAGCATTTAACCATAAATAATTTTTTTTAAATATCTGCAGTGTGGTAAAAGAAATAAGCCTATCCGAAAACTGTTTGCAGTTATTTTCAGAATTAATTGCGAACCTTTTTCTCTGGTTGTGACAGACGGAGTTTCGACATCATCTCATTAATTGATGTAAAAACCATTTGGAATTATTGATTGATCCGTTTCATCGTATCTTATCATTGATTTTTTTTCTGCTCAAACAAAATCGATCAATTTTGATTAATATAAGTTTGCAAGTGCGGTCACAGTATCATTTCATTAAAAATTCATTTCCGAAAGTTGAACAAATGTCAATCGGTTACTGATACAATGCAACAAAAGAGGAATAGCTTGCTTGCTTGGTTTGTTTCAATTAATTAACTAGGACTAACATAGATTATCAGAAAATTGATTTTCTAGATTTACAGTTTTGCCCTTTCTTGTCTTATTATTATTTCAATTAAGACTTTAAGTGAATTTAAGGAGGTTGGTACTTGATTGGCTCAATACAGGAAATTGATTAGATGATAACTTTAAATCATTTGGATTACTTAACATTCCAACATTTTATCAACATTAAATATTTGTTTTTGTTATTAGTTATCAAGATGAAAGAGAAGTTTGATGAAAAACTTTTATCGAGATTCCCTTCTTTCTTTCTACTATATGCGAACTCGAGGATAATTGAAATACAGACGTTCCCCTGGGTCAGTTTGTTCACTGAGTCCAATTCCAACACCAACATCATTACCAGTGAACCAATTCACTGAGCCCTTTACAAAAGCTTGTAAATTTTTCGATTCTTGCAAAGTAGAATAGTTTTGCCCCTTTTATTCAATTATTTTGTTTGCTGCAATATCATGATGTGAATTTCCACGTGACACGCCCAGCATGTTTACTTACCTAGCTAAAAATCGATTATTATTATTATCATCTGAATGAACTCTCCATTTCAATTTTTCCTGTCAAATATATTTAAAACACCAAAGTGCCTTTATAAATTTTTAAGGCCGAAACTATTTTCGAAAGAAGGAAATTGGTGAAAGATATAAACGAAAAAATTCTAAGAGAGAACTAAACTTTTGAGCACATTTGATGCCACAACCTCGTATGAGTTTATTAATCCTTCATTATTTATCGAACGTTGCTCCCTGTTGTGATTCTCAACATCCGTCTATCAAAGACCTTTTGCCGGCCATAAGTTTTTCTAATAACTTTTCCGGTTCAGTCTGTTCTGCCAACTAAGAGAAAATGGTTTTTTGGAGGTCCACTTCACCATTATTCGTGTCTGAGAATACGAGAAAATCTAAATTTGTAAATTTAAAGCCTCAAAAAATACACAACTTTTTACTCTAACCTTGTTTGATGTGTTGCATTTGAATGTTTTCAATTATTTAATACCAAATAAAAACGAACCATTTTTCAATTAAGTTAATGTGTCTACAAGCTTGTAGCCAAAAAAGTTGAAGCCCGTTGCCTGGTCGTAACTGACGTCCACAATTGTGTTCCGAGGAGGAGGATCAGCAGAAGGGATGAAGAGGAAAAATGATTTCTAGACAAACATCTAGGGGGATGGGATGGGGAAATAACAGTGAATGATGCCAAAAATCCAGACAAAGTTATTTGTCATAAAGTTTTCAAACGAATCTTGAAAGGCTCATTTTAGTGCTTTCAGAAGCGATAAAAAAGTAACTCAACATAAATACTAAAATGTTTCACCGTGTTTTGGAAACTAAGATTATTCTAAAATTTAATACTTGCAACACTTTACATTTTACAAAGAAAAACTGGACGCAGTTTCACATTTTACGGTTGTCTAAACTTGCCATAGTTCCTGATACATGTCAAGCTGCTGTTCTAAAATAAGAACTAATACCGACTGATTCAGGTGGGGACAAAGAAAATATGTAGTAAAATCAGTAGTTAGTGCGAGAGAGAAATTCCACTCTTAAAGAATATATTCGATGCAATTGTGTTTTCTTCATTCCGATTGTAATAGTCAAATACCTTTGTGATATTTGCACGGTCAGTTTTTTTGGAACAATTATCGTTACTGGGTTAATAATGACGTCAAAGGTACTTTATAAAGCAGAAGTTATTGTTACAAGGGCTCAATTAGGTTTCGGCAACTGACTATTAACCTGTCTAATTAAACTTTTGGCTCTCTGTCTAAACACGTGGAGCATCGTAAACTACTTTCATTGAACCATTAAAACGCTGGCAAGGCAAAAATTTGTTCAAGTTACACTTCACAGTTTTACAAGTCTCCCCACTCTAATTTGCTTGACAGTTGATTTGAAATAAAGCTGGCCAATCTTAAAAGGATTACTTTCTGGGGCGGGAATAAAAATCGGACCCCGAAGGCTTGGTTCAATTTTCAACGTCGTATTTTGTCGGTTCAACAGCAGCCAGAATTTCAATGAATATTTAGACAAAATAGGATTTAACCCCATTTTCAAAATAAGGGATTGGCGAGTCAAAGCAGATATCTTAACGTGAGGTTTTTACTTATTAGAAGATCTAAGTTAGCTTCCGGTTTATCAACTCTTCCACCGCATATATTCGGCACAGACTTATTTCCTAACTCAACAATTTGGTAAAACCACATGGCCCAAAAACGAAAGTTGAATGATTTTGTCAAAAATAAATTATCTTTGACAATAAAATTAAGATTTTTTGCCTTTCTCTTTCTATCAAATCGATCCATCCTAGAAACTTTATTCAGATAATGTTTTTATTTATTAATATTTCATATGGAGAATATTTTTTCTTGCAGATATTTTGCATAACCTAAAAAGAATAAACCTTCGCTTTGAACGACTATTTACCAAGACAGTCAGTTACACTTATCTTATCCTTGGAAGATAAGAAGCTTCTAGGAAAAGGAAATGGTTTTTTCCAAAAAGAAAAGAGATTTCTTCCACCGTTACAGCCAAATCTTTTTATAGACTAAACCATTTTTTCGTATAACTTTTAAAATATTTAACCCTGAAAACAAGTCGTGATTGAGTCTCACGCAAATAAAATGAGTCCCAAAGGGCGCGTTCAACCCTCCCTCGTTCAAAATTTTGTAACTAATTAGAAAAAAAGTGTAGAGCTTAAACTTTTTTAATTCGTCTGCGATCAACTCCCATGGCGCAGATGAGAAAATCTTTTCATTAAAACAAGTTTAGTTTGACAAGCCGGCGACACGACGTTGAATACTAATTACTATTACAATTGTTCATAGGGTCTCTACACTTCCTGAATTGTCTTCATCGACTTAAATGCCATTCATTAACGTAATTAATGATACATAATTTAAGCTGCCAAAAACAAATTAATCTAAAAACTGTTTTTCTCCATGCTTTGAAAACAGAATTGTTTGCCGTATTGGAACCACGAAAAAAATTGGTGGTTGTAAAGTTTGAATTGTCACGTTCTGGTCATTTTCATAAAATCATACAAATTTTAGGGCCTGATGGCGCTATCTTGTTAGAAAGGAGACCATCATTTGTTCTATTCACTTGGGTGATAATAAGGGAACTGAACAACATTTTGATACCTAAGCGGATGTAATTTTATCCCATAGAGGAAGTACAAAATTACTTGATCTTTATGTTTGACAGATTGCTTGGGCATATTTATGATAGACCTGAAAAAGCCGTGCAAATTTGACATTTAAGTGTTTAACTCTAAAAATGTGGGACTGGATTTTGTAAAAGAGGGGTTTAACAAGTCCTAAAAAAAATTTACACAAAAAGTGGGAGGCTGCATGGCTACTTTTCTTTGGAAGTGGGAGTGTCGTCGTTCTTTTTTCAAGCATGGTAAAGATTCGTCAGCGGATATTATTATACCTCACAACCCCATCAGATCAGGGGGTAGGGGTCGTGTCTGTCTCGTCCCATCCTACCGATTACTCTTCTCATGATGACAGATTTTCGAAACAAAAACTTTTCAGACAACAATTTTCCGATGAAAAGACTTTTATTTGACACATGTGGTCTTTTAGCCATATCCGATGAATAAAATGATGTGTTTGTAAGGGTTGGGAGCATGATTTTACACTTAAGGCAAAAGTACTTTGGGGATATTTTCATACTATTTTTACCACCAGGGCATTTGTCACTAAAGTCTATTGCTATTTTTAGATGTTTTTGTGGCACAATGCCCCATCGGGATCATAACTCATCGTAGAGAAATGATCTGAAAGGAAAACATGAAGATGTTGTTCCAACTTAAATTTGTTTGCATAAAAAACAAAAAAAGGGGAACAACAGTTTCCTTACCATCTATAATAATAACATTGTAAATAACTTATGAATCCCGAGTTTCATTATGTCACAATCATTGGATTACAAGAAAGAGACTAGACTACAAAATTGAAACATTAAAGTTTACTAAATTTGTCCAATAAATTTAAATTTGTAGGCAAATCATAGTTAAACTTCGATTTCTTATCGACTCGGGACATCCGTCTGAAACAACAACAGAAAATCGATTGAATCTGGGTAAAAATTTTAAGATTATCTTTGTACGCAAAAGTTTAAAGCTAGAAAGATCATGTAAGATTGATGTAGCTTTTTATATTTATTGATTTTGATCACACCTTTTAAAAGCAATATATTTAATTAATATGTTTCCCAGCTTTTCGTTTCGTTTGGATTTGATAGTTTACAACAGAAGCTAGTTTGTTAATGTCTTTCAAAGAAAAATCACCCTTTTTTGTTGATGGTGAAACATGGTTTTAAAAGGTACTCTGTCTTTCCCTTACCTCATTCCCTTTGAACAGTCTGTAAATTACTAGAGCAAAATAAAAAGGGGTAAATTTTCTTTACTTTATTAGTTTTTCCCTCACCAGTAATCCTGAGGTCTACTTACCTTGCTGAAACAACCACAGCAAATCTCTCAGTTGTTCAAAAATTCAATTACAAGCGACACTCTAATTGCCAAGTTGTAGAAGATAGTTTCCTGAAAGATTCATGCTCTGAAAAGATGGCTTGTTTCAACACTGGCGAAGGTTTGTGGTTTTTTAAATCGTGCGTATTTCAAGTTTTCACGTCACTTTTACGAAAATCTCTACTGATTTTAGAAACGAAAGATGAATTGAAAAATCTGAATTCAACCTAGTCGAATTAACCATATCAAGAATATTTTATCAAAGAGTGTTTAACAGCCAACGATCCATCCCTTTTCTTAGTTGAGTTTGTTTCCAACGATTGGCCCTTTCTTCTCTGTTCTTTATCACGAAACCCATTCATTCTGCTCTTCCAATCCTGAATTCATAGCCGACGAGGTGTTACTTTGTTTCCTATTTTTTGGATTTGCAAGCAGCTGTTCACTACTTCACGGTTAAAATGAATAGATTCGCTCAACTTGATACAGATTGACACGAAATCAGAAAGATATGTGGACATTTATTGCTCTCAGATAAAAAATAGTAAATCGAAAAAAATTGATCTTTTTTAGCTTTGTTTCCCTTACGTCAAAGCGATTCTTTCGTTAATAGCACAAAAGAAATTGTCTTACCCTTTTAAAGCCCATTGAAATTAGTGCAAAAAAATATAAAGTTGCAAAATTGTTTCTGAACTTTTTTTTCAATATATTGCATAAAAATTATTGTTCAGGTAAAAAAAGAAAAATCTACTTTATTTAACTGAACCATAAAGCTAAAGAATTTCAAAATGCTAATATAAAAACTGCCTCTTCAAATGTTAATCTCTAACACAAAATCTTTTTGTAAATTGTTTGAAAAGGAGAAGGTTTGATTTTTACAGAATTTTCGAGTTGAGGAAAGCTGATGAGAGTAACGACGAATCATTAATTATGAAAGAAAAATGACAAAATAAAGTCTGACGACATTTTCATATTTTCGAAATTTCAACATCGCAATTAAGTGATGGTGACAGCATCTAGCGCGAAGAGTGAAGAGGGTCCCTAGCTGTTTGTTCATTGATGAATAGCAAGGATTTTAGCATCAAGTGATGCATTGAAAAGCGAACCATCTTTCATGGATGAAAAAGCTCACACGATAGCAAAAATTACGTTGAATAGGGTCGTTAGAGTTGTGGGATCAAAATGAATATTTGATCCAAAGCCACAGGTTTTCTTTCTCCATTTTATTGTCATACAAAATGGGTGTTGAGGTTTTATGGCTGAAAATGTTTAACTTAGCGCTTAATTCTAAATTAATTTCT
>Ga0194133_10010290_pt1 | contig 10551 bp, 6 predicted proteins | sample TA2KigOf40mmetaG_FD_155448 | JGI IMG/M metagenome (GOLD analysis project Ga0194133, IMG submission 155448) | Freshwater microbial communities from Lake Tanganyika, Tanzania - TA2015055 Kigoma Offshore 40m | ecosystem: Environmental > Aquatic > Freshwater > Lake | place: Tanzania: Lake Tanganyika... | reverse complement strand
GGGGGGGGGATGTTGGGTGCTCCACCAGGGGGAAAACCTCCTGTTCATTCAACCGCGCCATAAAGTAGCTTTTAATATGTTCTTTTAAGTTTAACTCTGATAAGGTGCTTATTAACATCACAGTCAGTCCATCTAAATTTGATCTAAAAACAATTTCTTTCCCAGGCTTCACTTTTGTCAAACAGATGGATCCACCTCTCAAATTTGATCAGTGCCAGCTGAATAAGTCACTTCCACAAGCTCATCCAAAGAAATTTGTATTTTAAATTATAAAAATAGTCCACACACGATCTCAGTCCTTTAACTATATTCATTAGCAACTTATTTTACACTAAGATTCCTGAGTGGAATTGATCAAAGTAACACGAAAGCAATAAATCCTGTCAAATTTCCGTTTTAAAAGGTTTATTTGACATAGAAGCTAATTAATCATCCTAAATATATAAATTTTATTTGGAGCCCTTCTTCAGGGCACCAACATACTCAATCCACATGAGCTACTACGGATAAGGATTTGTTCTAAAGTAGAAACATTTTTCATGCTTTCTTTTCATTTTTTCATGATGGGATTTCAAAACACTTTTTTGAGAATTAATGTAATTTTATCATTGCTGCTGACATACACCCCCAAAAGTAGGACATGAAGTCCAGATTTATAGTAAAACTAGCTTAAGTACCTGGCACTGCCTTGGTTAATTTGCAACCTGCTGAACATCTTTTGTTTTGTAAACTGTTTTCAAAAATGGGCCCTTTGTCTTGTAGGGTTTCAGGCCCCTCAAGCCCAAGGGGTGAGGGGGCGGGGTCAAACCTGCACCAAAAACTTCCTTGGAAAGGTGGGGATAAAAAAAACCCTTTTCCTCAAATAAACAGCTAGTATCTCGTTTGTCTTATTTCTTAATGTTCGAATTCCTCACCACAATTTACCATAGATTTATCACATCGTGTATTGGCAATCTTCAAATCTTTATAAATTGAACAACTTTTAATCTAAGTATTTCAAAAATGATCCAAACTAAATTCTTTTAGAGGAATATGCTCTATGGGAAACCTTTCTTTTCATACTTCAAAAAACATTTCTTACAAAATTGAAACATAGAAAAAATCTTTGATAGAAAAGTTTGATATGGATAAATCAGCTGTTAGTAGCTGAGAATTAATGTCAGACGTGAATTTGACGATGGACCTTCTTGCCAGGACGTCCAAGGGTTCTGATTTCCGGCTGGAGATTTGCATGGGCCTGGTGGTCAGAAAATCTTGCTGGAGGTAGAATAGTGCCTGACCCAAAAGATCTAAAGCAAGTTTGAGATAAATTATTATCAGATAGCAAAATTGTTTTAAATGAAACCAACTTGGCTTTTTTATGACATTTAATTGACAAAATTGTCAACCGAAAATCATTAATCTTGGCAATTTTGATAGTTTACTATTCCTAAAGCCAAGTTTTTTTTGCCTCTCTTGACAAATCTTTATTTGAACATAAAATACGACCTTAAATTGAATATGGCAAAGCAAGGCAAAAAGTGATCTAGACTAGTTCAGACTCGATTTTGCAGCCTTGGATCTTTTCTTTTTAAAAAGTGCATTGAATAGTTCCTTCGGTTATGATTGCATGAAATGAATTGGGCTCTTCAAAAGTGCATATCTTTAAAGACTCACATATCTATATCTATCAAACTAAAGTCTAGATTACATTTTAAAACTTTTCATGATCAAAGAAACGCCATTTTAATTCTGCAAATTTTGTATTTTTTAGGGAGAAAATGTTCCAGATCTTCATTTGTGCTTCTTCCTACTTTCACGAATCGACTGAAATTCAAGACTATTTTTGCTTCCGTAATCATGTTTTAAAGTTCACTTTCTGGGAACCAATAAATTGAAATAGTTTTAAAATCGGATTTCTGTCAAAATATCGTGCTTCAGAAAAGTGTAAAAATTATAATTGATATTTATAAGGTGAATCTTCAAAAATAAAAATCTTATTTCATTTGATTTTTTGGTTTAACTTTAAGGCTAAAAATTTTATTTATCAAATTGCATCAGGACAAAAGTTTAAAAATCTTATCTTTGGAAAGAAAACTTAATTAAAGATCAGTTTGGAGTTTTCATCTCCATCCAAAGTCCTGCAAAGTTGCTAAACAATTTTTGGCACAGATTCCAATATCGAAGGTCAATAACTCCAAAGTTTTAACCATTTAATTTTGGACATTTTGTAATATAAAAAGTTGCAATACTATATCCATTCAATTTCAAGATGAAATACATCAGCCTTTAAATTTAGCTTTTTCTTTCCATTTTCTTTTCCTTTGAAAGCTAGAATAAAGCCCAAATGTTGGCAAGATTTCAGATCATTGAAAGTAACACGTGATTCTCTATAACAATATGGAAGAGGAACTCTTATTGGTAATTAAAAAATGAGGATCTGCCAGTTTTCCCACTTATAAAGCTTTGTCCAAAAAAGTAACTCTTGTTTTATTTATTCAAGATAAGGAAAAGAGGTTGACAAATGACAGCTTTCCATTTCACTAACGTTGAGAATTTCATGGATTTGAAAAAAAAATAAAAAAGATGCAAAAAAAGGACTTGAAAATGCCAGAGTAGGATCAAGTACGATTCATTGCGTTAAATAATGAATTAAGACGTTTCAGAGGAATAAAAAAAAATCTCACATGAAATTTGTTTCCTGTTGTTGCTGGTGCTGTTGGTGTTGTTGACGAAGTGGGATGAGTTGGTGACGATGTTGGCGAATATGGCCTCGCCAATTGGGCTGCCTCTTGGAATTCAGCACAACAGCCCCGAAGGTTGCAGTTGGAAAATCTAACTCTTCAATTGATCGAACTCTGGAAAAATGCTTCAATGTGAAATGCAGTTTTGAGTTTAAGTTGAGGAGCATGATTCCAACCTGGGTAAGGGTGATAAACTTTCTGCAGATGAACTACTCGAATGACTTGCTCTTCTTCTACTTTTACGTCGAGGACGTGGTCTTTAAAAAATAAAATAAAAATCTATTTTTGCTAGGGGCTTAACAAAATTTTGCCCAACTTTCAACGAAAACGGAATTTTTCATCACTTCCCTTTTTTTCTTTGAAATGAAATAAAACTATTTTAAGATAAGTTTTCTGTATCCTCAGGACACCATTTGGAATCTTTAACAGTTTGCACTATTGGTTTTTTTTCTGCAAAACTTTCCTGATGGGGACATAAATATTGAAATTCTTTCAACATGTTTACGACAAGTTTTACAATTATTCAAAATGAATGTAGCAATTTTACCTCGGTGGTTTTTGTCTGTAGTCAAAATCTGAATCACTATCATATTTGGGTTCGAATTCACCAACTGGAAATTGTAAGGTAAGGACTTTTTTGACCTCAGTGTCAGTTGATTCCTTCAAAAGAAAAGAATATCAAATGATTAATTGAGCTCACTTTTTAAATTTGCACATTTTTTTTAAAATTTAAATCATTTTTCAATTTTAGATTTGGAAGATTAATGAAAGTTTGTAGGGAAAGTTATAAGGGTTAGTTTGAAAACTTTAAGCTGATAATGAAAGAGAAAAGTTTTGAATTTTTACCTGACCGGATGAAATAAGCTCTCTTGCATTGCCAAGTTTGGCATACATAGGTTCACGGGACTAAAAAATAATAAATTGAATTAAGAAACCATTTTGATGAATTAAAAAGTGGCCGTAAACATACTATGCAAAAAAATTTAATTGTCATTTAAATGAAAATGGTACATAGTAACAATCTAGTCCGATAAGCGCTATCAACACCGTTATAAGAGACTCGCCATAGAATTCTAAGGTCACTGCAGATTATTAACCCTGACTGAAGGTGTCTTGTTGATTTTTTTTTGCAATCTGGTGTTTAAAAATTGCTGGCACAGCCAGAGGTTAAACCCACAATCTTATATTTTGGTTCTCAGTCAGGTGCGTATGACTTCACAGCCACCGAGACATGACCTTCTATATTTAAAGCCACTATCCAGAATCTAATAGCTCTTACTGGGTACCATTCACTTTCTTGGGAAGTTCAAACAGCTGACTTGAAAAAATATAATCTAAGGTAAAGGTGTTCAATATGCCAGGAAATCCAAGAAATCTTTTAATAATCAGTGCAGTTACTTTAATCATAGTTTATATCATTTCACTCAAAAAAGGAGACCCCTAACCAACAAGCCTTTTGATTAGATTCTAGAGATGGGCTCTGACCAGACCCGACCCGACCCGAGCTTACCCGCAGTAAATAAGAGGCCAACCCGCCTTCAATAAGGGTACTTTCCGACCCGACCCGAAGAGATTTTTTTTGACCCGAAGTGTAAAAAATTGAAAAATTTGACATTTTTAGGGGAAATGTTCTAAATTCACACCCAAACCATAAATGGCTGACCCGACCCAACCCGACCAGAGCCATAAAAAATTGATCCGACCTGGGTCAAAAATTTTTGACACGGACCCATCACTATTAGATTTCTTAAGTGGTCCCTGAGACCAACCTCGTTACCTACTTCCATGTAATCCTGTCACTCTGTTTGAGCTTTTTTAGGCTTGTTAAAAGTTGAAAACCTTGACAATTCCTTATTTCATTAGAAATTTAGTCTGCATAAACTTTTTTTGACTTTATAAAGTTCAGCAGTTGGTGCTGTTGCCGTGGCCAAGTGGTCATTACATCAGGCTGGTAATCTGAGGGTCAACTCCAGTCACCTTTGACCCCAGGTTGTCAAAAAATAACAAATACTTCTCAGACAAATATGTAAGGCGTACTTAAAAAGATCATTTAAAGCTAAGCTATCACCCATCAAGGTGTGTGTATTTTTACTTTATCATATTCCAAGTTTATCCCCATTTATTTTGCCTATATCAAATATTTTTCTTACCCATTTGGCTGAGGGTACTAAGCTTGCTTATTTTTCTTTCGAATTATGAGTTAAAAGTTTCATCATAATTACCGGAATTAATTTAAAAGTTTCAGCGTTGATTGCATGATCTGGTCTGTACACAAATCCATGAATTTCATTAGTTTGTGGTCCAAACAATCTTGTCTTCAGACAAGATCCATTGTTTGGAACATCAAGTTGACCATGGTGTTGCAACTGAATGCTGATCTGTTGTTGTTGCTGCTGTTGCTGCAGAAGTTGTTGTTGCTGCTGCTGCTGCTCAGCTGTTAGCTGGAATGTAGCATATGGACAAACAGCATCTTTGTTCCATAGACCTTGTGACCCAAAAGATACCCCACTATTTCCACCACTTTCCAAAGGGTTACACAAAGGATCAGATGACTAAAGTGCGTTTCAAAAATATTATCACCAAAATCAAATTTGAAAGTCACTCAAAATTCTCACCTTAAATGGGGGTAAGATGGGTGAAATGTCTGTCCTTATCTTGAACTTGGTTGGATTTCGGGTTTGAAGACGTAAAGGTCGAGACTCAATGTAAGAGGATGGAGATGGTGGAGGATAAGGACGTCGCTCAAGCACTAAAAAGTTTTAAGTCTTCATGATATCTTTTGATGACATCAAATCAAACTATTTCCAATTAATATTGATTAGATGTAATTTGTGGTGACCATGGAAACTAAAGAATGTTTTCATCAAGTTTACTTTTCTACAAAATAATTTTTTTCCTCTTGATTTGGCGAGAAAAAGTCTCCAATATTAAAAAAATGTTTTTATTTTACACTGCTGTAGAAATGCTACAGACATTTGTAGCTGTCATTTGTTTTACCATGGAAAAAAATGTAATCCAATAGAAACTGGCCAATGTTCATGACAACATTGAGATGAAAAATATGTGAAAAAGTAGAATCTCGTCAAAAAATTTTTTTGCGTGCAAAACCTTTCCTAAAGTTTTTCTCAATTGCCAAAGTATGTGGAGTTTTTGCTTTGGCCAGTCACTGACTTTGCTGCAATATATCCCACACGAAAAACCAAACAATTCATTCATTCTAAGTTTTGTCAGCATTACAAGGACGAAAATAAAGTTACGAACACAAAGACATTTTTTGCTAAGAAAATTTCTGTAAACTTATTTATTGCATTAGTTGCAAAATGAAGGCGTTTTTTATAATGCTAAAACTTTCCTTACCCCTCTTTCTACTCCACTTCCTTACAAACATGGCAAAATAAAAAATGGCAACAATAAAGCATGCTGCAAGGAAGATGGTTGACAATATCTTGATGGACATCACCATAGCTGAGGATGACGACCTCTCTCGAGAATTGTGAACCGGAGGAGGGAGGGTAGCCCCCAAAGTGGTCAACGTTGAGAAAGGGTATTCAGCTATGGACGATCTGGACATTCAAAATATCATCCATTTTGTCATAAAAAAATCTTTTCTTTTTTCTCATTTTCATTACCCTGCAGTGTTGTGGGCAGTCACTTTAATGAAGTATCTTGTGGCTGAGTCCAGTCCCCTGATTGTATATTTAATGTCTCTTGGGGAAATGTTATTTGCCACCATGACATATTTAGGCAACATTTCCTGTCGGTACTCAATCACAAAATATAACATTGGGCAACCTCCTGTACCAAAAGCATCAAGTCGTACAGTGATGGATGTCTTGTTCACCTCAAGTAATTCTGAGGGGTTTGGCACATCCGGTTCTGCAAGATTGAAAAGTACATTTTTTTGCTTTTAAATATGCCAATAAGATATCAGGTCATTTTCCATCATTATTTTCAAATTTAACCTACTACATTTTCAGATGAAAAGAAAAGGAAAGTTGTGTAAATAAATCTCAGAGGCAAAGTTTTACAATTGTTCACATCTCTACCTTCTTAAACTTTGAATATGGTTAGTCCAATTGAAAGCAGCAATTTAGATTTTTTTTATAAATCACCTCTTCCAGCTGTTTTGGTAAAGAGAACATCGGATGGATTTCCAGGTCCAACATGGCTAAAAGCTTCCATGTAAACTGAGTAATTAGCTCCACATTGTAATCCTTCAAGCCACATTCTCTCAGCCAGTGGGTCTGCTTCCAGCTGTTGCCATTGACCATGTTCACGGCGATAATGAAGGCTGAAACCGAGCAGAGGTTGTTTCCTAGAACGACGGCCATGCCAGAGGACCTCAATGGAGTCATGGGTGGCATTATTGAGGTTCACAACTGGAGACATTGGCGGTATTTGAACAATTATTTCATATGAAATCTGTTAAAGAAAGAAAAGGTGTTTCTTGAACTTTTGTTTATGGAATGCACATAAAAACAATTGTCAAGATTAAATTTAAGATATTGATTTTGTAATTTTTCAAAATCATATAGAAGAAGATGATGACCTTTAATCAAAATGAACTGTAAATATTAATAGAACTGTAAATCTTAGACACCAATATGATGCTCAGGACTGTAAATGGTTGAGATTGACATGTAAAAAGGATGAGTGGTCAGCATACTCGACATTCATCCTGTCGGGCAGAGTTCGAATCCCGGTGAAAGAGAAAAAAGACCCACCCCCATCACCATTCAAGAACTCAGCTGACCACAATGACATTGAAAATATTCATCCTTTATTTCTTGTAATTCATTCTCAGCTTTTAAAAAGTACAGTATTGTTAAATAGTTTTATGATTAAGCTGTAAACCGATATACAAATACTTATATAGATAGAGATAATATTTATTTCCTTTTATCATTTCACAAAATGTAAATTGCAATTTTAGGAAATTTTGCAAAAACTAATGCTTTCCTCTAAACAACCCTAACTAGAAATATTATTGACCATGGAGTCTTCACCTATTGGCATCCCTACTTTTTGGATGGGAAAAAACCTGGATTTAGTGCACACTTGCTAATAAGGATTCCTTATTGCTCCACTAGGTGGGAAAAACCCTCAATGCCTAGGAGCTGATCTTTCAAGTGGAGGCCCTATCGCTACTGTTCTAGTTAAGGTTTGTCTGGAACTGGGCTCTGAGTTTTGATTTAAAGTCATGTTTGGAAACACCAAACCAATGGAAGTTCCAGTTTTAAATTAACACATTTTTGCCCAACCTTGACCTGCTTGTATCAGAAAACGAAATTCGATCTGGGTGTCACTCATTGAAATAAGACTTCCTCAACTGGCAGTATTGTTCAAAAAGGGATCACTCAAGAGTAGTTAAGATTTCATGTCATTATTGTTGATCCCTTTTAGAGAGAAAGGCTGTAAGATATTATTTCATGCCATAACTTTTAGCACTTACATCGCCCTACAGCAAAAAAGAAACAGTGAATTCTAACTTATAGTGACTACAAAAAGAAAGCAAAGTTTGATTGGCTTAAACATTGATTTCATTTTTTTGATGCAGGAAAATGTCTTTTCATTTTTTTTAGAGGAACAAACATTTTCACTTAAAGCCATTGACTTTTCGTCGTTCCCAAGTAAGTCTATAATCGGGTTTTGAGGCCTGTTAGACTGTGAAGAATTAGCTTCACACTTGGAACAGATCCAATCTCCTCAAATAGAATCGAAATTCGACTCAGACCTTGATTTTCGTTTAACCAACAAAGGAGAGTTTGAAAATTTTGGCTCACAACTTCAGTTTCAGAGATCAAATAGGAAAAAAAGTTTTCTCTTGGTATAGAAAAATAATTAAAGCTTCTAAATTTACCTGGTCATTTCCATGGGCATTTTGAACTGAGCAAATGTAATCTCCTTCATCAACTTCACTCAAATGTTGGATACTTAACGAGGCGTTGGGAAAAATCTTGAAAAATTAAATTCACTTTCTTTAAATTTATCAGATTTTTTTTCTCTCCTCTTCAAAAAGGTTGAAAACGATTTCCTTTCGAATCGAAACAATTGAAATTCAATATGCCATATAAAAAATATGGTCAGTCAAAGTAGCAAAATAAAATGAAAAAGTTTTGACATGAAAGGCTCAACATATTTTCTGTCAAATATCTTGAGCTTTTTTTCAAAGTTTCTGAATGACATCATGACTTCAAATTGATTCTCTGGCTATTCATAAATCAAAAATGAATTTAGATTACCCATACAGGATCTCAATACTTTATTTTATTATCAAGTAACTTATTTTTCATATAAAAAATTGATCCCTTATTGTGAATAAATAGTCTTGCAGGGCCTTAAAGTGTTAACTATAGTTATTCTCCCAAATTCATACCCATAAGGTTAGTGTAAAATAGTAAGGCCTTAGGTTTTTTTTACACAATATAATATAATTATACACAGAATAAAAAGATTCCATATAGAAGTACTCTTTTAGGAACTGAGAAAACACGCCAAATCATGATTTGTCAAATCGATGTTATACACAAATTGATGATTCGGCGAATCAGCTTGTAATATGACATTTTTAGCCGAATTCACAATTTGTCAAATTACTAAACTAACCTATCCCTGCTGGGCTACTTTATTGCTATAACCAAACCTAACCCAACCTTCTGGGCCTAACCCTATGGGGCTTATCCTGTGGCTTGAATCGGCCAAGCCAATTTAAGCCATTTGAGATTGCAGGGTTAGGGCCGGAAGGCTGGGTAAGGTTACTCTGGCAATAAAATATCCCTGCAGGGCTAGATTAGGTTTGGTTAGTAATTTAAAGAATAGTTAATTCGGTAGAAAATGTCATTTGACAAACCAATTTCACAAATCGTGAATTCGGTATAACATCAATTTGACGAATCATGATGGGGTGGATTCTCATAACACCCTATTTTACCTACAAGATAATAGTGTGAAAGTAAGATGTGCAATTATTGCAACTCAGTGTTATCCCGTATCAGAGAATGAATGTCAAAATTTGCAATTAAAAAAAGAATGTACCTGGTGTTTGGAATTTTCTTGAATGGGCCTCATTTTGTGCAACCATTGGACAGATGGATTTGGAATGCCTACATGAATGCAATCAAGCACAAGGTTGCTTTTCCAAGGCACTGCAAGGACCTCACCAAAGGACACAACTCTGGCACGAACTTTACATAAAAAATATTATTGAATTTTTTAGTACTCTCTTTCCAAAGTTCTTTATTGTCTGGTGCAAAAAAAGCAATCAAATGGCCACACATTGATTGTCTAACTTTGTTGGCCAGCAGCTGGCAAAAACACACACATGGTGCAAACCTAATGTGAGCTTCACTGACTAGTTGTACCATATTGGCTACTGTGGAAACATTTTTGAACATCATACTTTCATTTTTAGTTGATCTTCTTCATACGTGTATGCCATCCAAAGGACTAAATTTTATGTGAAAAAGTCGATTTCAAGAAGATGTTTCATTAAAAAGAATTATCAAAACCCGTGCAATTTTCACGTTTTGATGGGAAAAAAAAGTTTTAAGAATTCAATTTCAAGCTTTAAATTGCTAGATCAGTCACCGTAAAGTGTAAAAGGGTATCACTCAATCGTCTATAATTTATTCAACGACTTTTATGTCTGCAAAGACTTGAATATAGATGTAGAATATTCCAAATAGCCGTGAATAAAAGGATGGGAAATTCTGTTGGAATATGAAAGTTTTTCTTCTCTTAGGCAAAAATTGCCTTTTTTCATTATAAGTATTCAAATATCTTCTTATGATGCACTCTGTTTCATTTGGTTTTATAGTTAGCTTATCAT
>Ga0194133_10010285_pt1 | contig 10553 bp, 6 predicted proteins | sample TA2KigOf40mmetaG_FD_155448 | JGI IMG/M metagenome (GOLD analysis project Ga0194133, IMG submission 155448) | Freshwater microbial communities from Lake Tanganyika, Tanzania - TA2015055 Kigoma Offshore 40m | ecosystem: Environmental > Aquatic > Freshwater > Lake | place: Tanzania: Lake Tanganyika... | reverse complement strand
TTGACTTTGACGTACTCGTCATCGGTGCCGGTTACGGCGGCTTCGATGCGGCCAAGCACGGCTGCGAGCACGGCCTGAAGGTGGCGATTGTCGAGAGCCGCGACATGGGCGGCACCTGCGTCAACCGCGGCTGCGTGCCATCCAAGGCCCTGCTGGCCGCCAGCGGCCGCGTGCGCGAGCTGGCCGACAAGGAGCACCTGGCCAGCTTCGGCATCCACGCCGGGCCGGTGCGCTTTGAACGGCAAAAGATCGCCGATCACGCCAACCAGCTGGTCGCCACGATCCGCACCAACCTCACCAAAACGCTGGAGCGCGTCGGCGCCACAATCCTGCGCGGCGAGGGCCGCCTGGCCGGGCCCCAGCAGGTGACTGTGCGCGAGAGCGGCAGCGGCCTTGAGCGCACCTACCGCGCCAGGGAGATCATCATTGCTACGGGCTCGGAGCCCTTTGTGCCCCCCGGCATCGAGACCGACGGCCGCACCGTGTTCACCAGCGATGAAGCGGTGAGCCTGGAGTGGCTGCCGCGCTGGCTGGCGATCATCGGCAGCGGCTACATCGGCCTGGAGTTCGCCGATGTCTACACCGCCCTGGGCTGCGAGGTCACCGTGATCGAGGCCCTGGACCGGGTGCTGCCCACCTTTGACCCCGACATTGCCAAGATCGCCGCCCGCAACCTGCTCGATGGCCGCGACATCGACGCCCGCGCCGGTGTGCTCGCTCAAACGATCACCCCGGGCTGCCCGGTCAAGATCGAGCTGGTCGACATGAAGACCCGCGAACCGGTCGAGACCCTGGAGGTGGATGCGGTGCTGGTGGCCACCGGCCGGGTGCCATCCAGCGCCAGCCTGAATCTGGCGGCGGTGGGCGTCGAGACCAACCGCGGCTTCATCCCGGTGAACGACCTCATGCAGGTGCTGGTGAACGATCAGCCCGTGCCGCACCTGTGGGCCGTGGGCGATGTCACCGGCAAGATGATGCTGGCCCACACCGCCGCCGCCCAGGGCGCCGTGGCCATTGACAACATCCTGGGGCACCCGCGCCAGATCGATTACCGCTCGATCCCGGCGGCCACCTTCACCCACCCCGAGATCAGCTCGGTGGGTCTGAGCGAGGCCGATGCCAAAGAGCTGGCCACCAAGGAAGGCTTTGAGCTGGGCGTGGTGCGCAGCTACTTCAAGGCCAACTCCAAGGCCCTGGCTGAGCTTGAGAGCGACGGGCTGATGAAGCTGCTGTTCAACAAGGGCACCGGCGAGGTGCTGGGCGCGCATATCTATGGCCTGCACGCCGCCGATCTGATCCAGGAGATCGGCAACGCCGTGGCCCGCCGCCAGAGCGTCAGGCAGCTGGTCAACGAGGTGCACACCCACCCCACCCTCTCTGAGGTGGTGGAAGTGGCCTACAAGCAGGCCGCCCTGGCGCTGGCTTGAAACCGGAGAATTGAGCATGGAGATCCGCCGCCGGCCGCCCAACCCCAAGGTGAAGGTGGCCCACCTCGAATACGCCATTCCCCACGAGGACGAAGCGCCGCGCCACATCCTCGAGGAGATCGTCTGGGCCAAGGACCGCGAGGTGGCCACAGCCCGCGAGCGGGTGAGCCTGGAGCAACTGGCCAAGCAGGTGGCTGATCTGCCCCCCTGCCGCGACTTTGTGGCTGCCCTGCGGGCCAGCTGCCGCAAACCGGCCGTGATCGCCGAGGTCAAGAAAGCCAGCCCCAGCAAAGGCGTCATCCGCGACGACTTTGACCCGGTGGCGATCGCACGCGGCTACGGAGCCGGCGGCGCCAGCTGCCTGTCGGTGCTGACCGACAAGCAGTTTTTTCAAGGGGGCTTTGAGGTGCTGGTCGCGGTGCGCCAGGCGGTGGAGCTGCCGCTGCTGTGCAAGGACTTCATCCTCAGCCCGTATCAGCTGTATCAGGCCCGCGGCGCCGGCGCCGACGCAGCCCTGCTGATCGCCGCGATCCTGGAGGACCAGGACATCAGTTATCTGCACAAAGCGGCCCGCAGCCTGGGGTTGGCGGTGCTGATCGAGGTGCATGACGCCGCAGAACTGGCCCGCGTGCTGGCCCTGCCCCTCTGGCGCGAACTGGGGGCCGGCGGCCACACCATGATCGGCATCAACAACCGTGATCTGAGCACGTTTGTGGTGGACCTCGTCACCACAGAGCAGCTGAGCAGCCAGTTTGCCGAGCCCATCAAGATCTCAGGTGCCCTGCTGGTCAGCGAATCTGGCCTGTTCAGCCGCGACGACCTGGACCGCGTGCAGAGCGCCGGTGCCGATGCGGTGCTGGTGGGCGAAGCGCTGATGCGCCAGGCTGATGTGAGCAGCGCACTTGCAGTCCTAATACACGGGCAATAGCAGCTCAGGGGCCCGAAGAGCCCATCCCGGCGGCTTGCTTAGACACGCAACGCAAAATCAGGCCTCAATCGCACAAGCAATCGAGCATCATGCATTATTCGCATACAAGTCAAATTGCTTGCGGCGCAAGGCGTCTGAGAAAATTCCTGGCGTCGCTGCAAAGCTCGTACTGACTTGCGGGCTAACAGTCGGTTGTCGCCGATCAAGCGATGGTGTAAAATAGGGATTGCGGTGGCTTGGCATAGGCCAACACCCTCCCCAGCCACACAAATCACTGCTTAACTGCTAGCCATGCCTAGGTTCTTTTCGTCCAACGGCTCCTCTCTCAGTCAAAACCGGACATACGACGGCACCACCGACTTCGCCGGGGAAGTTGATGATTGGTATGTAGACCTAGCGGCAGGTCAGCGCATCACGGTGCTAAACCAGCGTCGCGGAAGCCAAGACACATACATCTACGGGATTTACGATCCAAGTAATTCTTTCATCGGTGGCACCCGCAACGATGACAACGCCGGTAATCTTGAAGCCCGTTCATCGGCAACCGCCTACACCTCGGGGCGCTACCGAGTCGCAGTTGGCTCTTTTGGCAGCTTTACTGGTGGATACCGCCTATCTGTCGACATCTCTGGTGTGATCGGCTCCTTCAGGCCCATCGACAGCACCAGTTCCGGCTACAACTACAGCTATACGTCCAGCAATAGCTCCTCAAGCAGCTACTCAATTACCGCATCGAATTTCAGCAGCTTCGCCTCGAGCAGCGTTTCGATTCAGAGCAGCTACAGCAGCACCACCAGCACCAGCTTCTCCGCAACTGTGCAAAGTGTTTATGGCGGCACGGCTGTCAGGCCTTCTGAACTTACTGTCGGCAGCTCCAGCCCGACTGCAGCCTACGGATTCATTTCCGCTGGTGAGCAAGACGGCAGTAGCGACAATTTCGATTTTGATGTTATTGCAGGTCAGCGCTATGTAGTGCGGATGCAGGGTTCGCCCAGCGGAATGGGCACCCTCGCAGATGCATACATACGTGGTGTGTATCTCAATGGCTCCTTCATAGGGGCTAACGATGATGCCGATGGATCGCTTGATTCACGGGTCTCATTTTACGCAACCTCAAGCGGAAGACTTCGCGTAAGCTGCGGCGCCTACAGTAACCACACCGGTTCCTACGTGGTGAGCGTTCAGGCTGAATCAGTCAATCTTGCTCCGCAATACCGGTCCTACACCACAAGCTTCAGCCAACTTCAGAGCTACTCCTCATCGAGCTACACGAGTTTCAATAGAACCTCGCTGAATAGCATTTACAGCACCTTCAGTAGCTACTCCAGTTACTCATCAGTTTCAGCACTGTCGGAGCAAGTCAGCCTTTCGCTCTCCAGCATCAACTTTGCGGCCAGCAGCTTCAGCTATTCAAGCTATAGCCGGATTGCTCGTACCAGCGCCTTCACCTCAAACTTCTCATCGGTTGTACAGAATAGCTCCTTTAGCAGATTCACGAGCCGTCAATACAGTGCGATTAACTACAGCCAAGTCAGCTTCTCCTCATTTTCGACCAACGACTACAGCCGCTTTAATTTCTCAAGACTAGCAAGCTCCGACTGGAGTGAGCTCTTCGGGAATAGGAACATCGCCACCTCCTTTAATTTTGCCACAGCATTTGAGAGCAGCTCATTCGCCTCTGTAAGTGCAAATCATTACTCGCGCTTCAACTTCAATACTATCTTCTCTTCGCGTTCATGGGCTGAAGCATCCTCAAGCTCATACTCGAATCTGAATTGGGGTGCAGTATTTAGCCAGAGCAGCTTTGCTCGCATGAGTACATCCAATTACTCCAGTATCAATTGGGGGAATGTCCAGTACAACGAAGTCACCAGTGCACGTGCATACAGCAACGTCAACTGGGGACGGGTTGAGTACAGCGAATTTTCCGCAACCTCCTTCAGTCAAACAAACTGGAGTCGCACTCAGTTCAATGAAATGGGTCGCTGCGATCTGACAACACTCACATCGCGCTTCTCGAGCACCAGCTCAACCAGTGTTCGCGTGAGCCATATCACAGCAGCAGGAAGCTCCTACAATGCAGTGTCTACCTCACAGCGTGACATCATCACATGTGCAGCAAACCTTGGCACTGTAAACATTGCAAGTGCAAACAGCCGCGTCCGCGCAGCAGGCGACCTCTATGGGATCAACACCGGCACACTGCTTAACATCACTGGCTTTAATCTCGGTGTTGATTATTTGAACTTGGGCAGCCTAAATGCCTCGCTCCTTTCAACTGCTAGGGTTGGCAATGATACCGTTGTTAATTACAACGGTACTGCTGTTGCGACCCTAGTTGGACTGAGAAGCGGTGCTTCAGTGTCCCAACTCTTCGGCGCCGCCTAAGACCAAAAGATGGCAATAATCACCATCAGGTCAAAGGAGTATGATGTAGATTCATTGGCCGAGGAATTAAAAATGTTGGCCTATGACATCACAAAGCTCACCGATGAAATTGATGAAGCTGCCTACAAGATGAGAACCCTATCCACGCTACGCGAGGTACTGGCTTCAAAATTCGAAGAGGACTACAGCAAATCGTCAGGATCATCACCAAACTCCGTTGATCCATTGACAGGTCAAAACTAAATCTGTCAACTCAATTAATCCAAGCGTGGCAATTTAGTATTGCCACGCTTTTTTTATGGTCAATAGGTCGTCGACTCAATGATAAACAAAGAAAAGTACATCAAAATACTCAATGCCTCTTCAGGCAAGGCGGATAGACGCGTAAACGCACAGCAATAACCATCAGCCACATGAGGATTATCTCGAGTTTGAACTGATGTACCACAAGAGCGACAGATCACCACAGGCTCGTGGAATGCACACATACGCTCAGCCAAACCCGAAAGTCTGTTGCACAAATCGCAAAAGACGTAGAAGCTGCGGAATCTTGGATAGCCACACAAGAGATGGCGGTAATCCGGATCGGCGGATGCGAGGCGAGTCGCTAGAGTTAAAAGAGATGGTATCAGTGCCACATGGGGGGAGAGATCCAAACGGCTATCAACGATCTAAATGAATGCAACATTGACTCGATCATCCGGCTGGGAATGATTCGGGCATTCATACGGCAATCAATCCTTCACAACATCGCTTCCACCGAAGAGCACAGCGAAGACGACAAAACAACAGCAAAAGCAAAATTTTGCGAAGAGCTGGGCATCAACAACGAAAGCATGCTTAAAGACTATCAAAAGAGCCAGCTATTAAGCGAAGAAGATCTTAACTTTCATATGATATTGCCGCTCAAACTCGACAATTACATCTCCAAACAGTTTCGCACTAAAGCCGAATCAAGATTTCTCGAGCGCAAGGCATTCCTTGATCAAGTGGTGTACAGCCTGATCCGCATTGAAGATCAAGGTATGGCCTTGGAGCTTTATCTACAACTGAAAGAAGAGGGAGCCTCGTTTTCAGAGTTGGCGGTGCAGCATTCCGATGGCCATGAGGCAGCCACACGTGGGGTTATCGGCCCGTGTCCCCTAGGCCAAGCCCACCCAGCGTTGGTAGAGAGATTGCGGACAGCTCAGGTTGGTGAAGTTGGTGAACCATTTCAGATTGATAAATGGTGGATTATCTACCGGGTTGAGTCGTTTACGCCAGCTGTCTTCGATGATGGCATGGCCAAACAAATGAGCGGAGAATTGTTTGAAGCACACATCAGCCAGCTCACAGACGAAGTCATGCAAAAACTCATAGAAACGAAAGAAACCAACCAGCCAACCAACCAACAGGTCGAGAAAGCGAGCACAACGCCATGACAGAGGACACCAAGACCTTGATACAGAACAAGCGATTTGAAGGCATCAGCAGGGATTTGCAGGAGAAACTGAAGAAAGCTGAGCTTGTTCAGTTCAAGTCTGGCTCCTATCTCAGTGTTTCCCAGCAGATCGGGAGTGATGTGTTCTTGATTGCAAAGGGCTGCGCAAGACTGATTGGACGTGACAATGGAGCCATCATCACCATTGATCGGCTTATAGAAGGGGATTTTGTTGGTTTAATTTCGCTGCTACGCGGCAAAGGTTGTGAAGACGTAATTGCCAGCACAGAACTTCTTGCATGGAAGCTGAGTGACCGATTGATCGTCGAATTAATGCAATGCGACTGCAAATTTTCACAGTGGGCAAAACAAAACGTATTTAAGCCAGAATTGTTTCAGCTGATTGAAGCAATTCTACGAACACACCCCAGGCAAGGAATCAGCATCAGCAATGAACTCAGTGCCATCAAGGAAAATGTGAGGGTTGTTTCCTCCTCCGCAAGGCGAAACTCTGAGCAGAAGGAAGAACATTCGAGGAATGCAAGGCTGTATTGCGCAAGCAACAACATCCAAGGATTTGCCATTGGCGATCCGATTGAGGGCGACGACATCATTAGAAAAGCGAATGCACTGCTGCCTCCCAGGTTGTTTGAGGTGCCAGTAAGTTGGCTCGAAAGCCTCAGCATCGATTCATCAACTGAGCCTACAGGCCAATCGGCAACTCAAAACGCAACAGATATAACAAACGCAGATCAAGCTTTTGTAAGCGGAGACCTTCCGCTACCAACCGCCATCGAAATCGATGGAGAACAGCGCTCACTGGTCCGAATCAAGCGAGCTTCAGGTGCTGTGCCAGAAACGATTGCCTGCTTGCAGATGCTGGCAGCAACACTAAATCTCCCCTTTCGCAGTGATGCGATCGAAAATATCATCAATGATTCAATCAAACGCAGCGGCGCCCCATCCCTGCAATTGGTTGGAAACATTGCTGTGATGATGGGCCTACACGTCAGCAGAGCTGCTGTGCCATCAAACCTTGGTGGGCGCCTAATCACGCCCTCGATCGTGAGCTGGAAGGAGTCCTTCGCTCTGGTTCTGAAAGCGAATGATGTCGAATTGCTGATGGCATCGCCATGTGATGGCTATATCACCATCAAACGCGAGGATCTCGAAAGTAGATTTCCTGATGGCATCGAAGCACTGATCATCGAGCGGAGCATTCAAAGCCAGGAGAAGCGTTTTGGCTTTGAATGGTTTATTCCTGCAATTAAAAAACACCGCAAGGTGCTGATACAGGTCTTGCTGGCCTCATTTGTGGTGCAGCTGATCACCCTGGCTAACCCGCTGTTAATCCAGGTAATCATCGACAAGGTGATCAACCAGAGGAGCCTTGATACTCTGCAGCTGCTAGGTTTTGCACTGGTATGCACCACACTGCTTGAAGGTGGGCTCAACGCCCTGCGCACGTTCATCTTCACAGAAACAACAAACAACATCGATATCCGGCTTGGCTCAGAGGTCATTGACCATTTGCTACGTTTACCGCTGGGCTATTTCGATCGCAGGCCAGTCGGCGAGCTGTCAACACGCCTGTCTGAACTTGAGAAAATTCGCGAATTTCTTACAGGTCAGGCCCTGACCACGATCCTTGATGCAATCTTCTCAGTGATTTATATCGCTGTGATGCTGGTATACAGCTGGTTGCTCAGCATTGTGGCTCTATCTGTTCTGCCGGTGCAGATCGGGCTCACACTGCTTGGTGCACCACTGTTTCGAAGACAATACAGGGCAGCAGCCCAAGCCAATGCTGAAACCCAGAGCCACCTCGTTGAGGTGATGTCGGGTATTCAAACCGTTAAAGCACAAAATATTGAAACTATCAGCCGTTGGAAATGGCAAGACCTCTATCACAGCTACATCAGCCGCTCCTATGACAAGGTCGTTACAGGCACAAGCCTCAATGTCATCTCCCAAATCCTGCAGAAACTCTCTGATCTGATGGTGTTGTGGGTTGGTGCATCACTTGTCCTTGATGCACAGTTAACCCTGGGACAACTGATTGCATTCCGTATTATTTCTGGCTATGTCACCCAGCCGCTGTTGAGGCTTTCAACGATCTGGCAGAGCATTCAAGAACTGCGGGTTTCATTTGAACGCATTGCCGACATCCTTGATACCAATGAAGAGTCGAACAAACAAGACAAGGGAAATATCCCGCTGCCTTCGATCAATGGCCATGTGCGTTATGAAAACATTAGCTTTGCCTTTGACACGGCGAGTAGAGCTGCGCTTACAAACATCAACCTCGAAATTCCGGCAGGTACTTTTGTTGGCATTGTGGGCCAGAGTGGTAGCGGCAAAAGCACCCTCACCAAGTTACTAAGTCGGCTCTATGAGCCGACATCAGGGCGCATCTACATAGATGACTTTGACATCGCCAAAGTAGAGCTTTACTCACTAAGGCGACAGATTGGGATTGTTCCTCAAGAGCCACTGCTGTTTTCTGGTTCAGTGGCAGACAACATCTGCTTGACCAACCCCTCAGCAACCAACGAAGAGATGGTTGTTGCTTCGCGACAGGCTTGCGCCCATGAATTTGTGATGAAATTGCCCAACGGCTATAGCACCCCAGTAGGGGAAAGGGGGGCCAGCCTCTCGGGCGGGCAAAGACAGCGGATTGCACTGGCGCGCACGCTTCTCTCAAAACCACGCCTGCTTATTCTTGATGAAGCCACCAGCGCCTTGGATTACGACACCGAGAAACGGGTCTGCAAAAACCTCCTTGACGATCTCCACGACTGCACAGTGTTCTTTGTGACACATCGACTGTCTACGATTCAACGGGCTGACTTAATTTTGATGATGGATGCAGGCGCCATCTCTGAAAGTGGAACGCACGATGAATTAATGGCGCTGCGCGGCCGCTATTACACACTGTTCTGCCAGCAGGGTTGACGTTCATGCAAGTTTTAGCCCCCATCATTCATCACTCCAAAAATCTGATTCAGCAGACAAAGAGACGCTTTTCAGATCGGTTTTCAAGGCTGTTCACCTCCAAGGAGCAGCACCAGGGGGTTCAGCAGTCCAAATCACTCGCGCAAACCCTGATGATGACTTTATGCGTCGGAGCGGGAACAGCGGTTGCATTTTTGATCATTGGCAAAACCGACCAGATCGTGATTGCTCCAGGGAAAATTGAACCTATCGGCGATAGCAAGTCGATTCAGATGCCCAACGGCGGCGTATTGAAAAAGATTCTTGTTATCGATGGTCAATACGTGAAACAAGGACAGGTTCTATTGCGCATGGACAGCGATGTAGCCAAAAGCATCATGCAAAGCCTCAATGAATCAATCGAAGCAAAAAAGAGGCAGCTTATACTAATAAATATTGAACTTAATGAGTTCAAAAATTCTGTCGTCCTTGATCTTAAGATCAAACGGCAGCAATTAGTATACGAAAAAGATGTGCTCAATCGACTTAGCTCTCTTGCCAAGCAAGGAGGAGCGCCGTTGATTCAATTCTTCGAACAGCGCAACAAGGTAGACACCCTGACTGGCGAAATCGAAAAATTACAAGTAGATGCAAGTCGCCAAATCGCATCGCTAGGGCAAGACATGCAACGCATGGAAGCTGACCTCTCTGAGCTAAATGCTAGACGAAAGGAAACATCTGTTAATCTCGTGTATCAAGAGGTGCGTTCGCCAGTCGATGGGTACGTGTTTGACCTCAAGCCAAAATCTGAGGGTTTTGTGGGCCAGGCCAGCGAAACCGTGATGAAGGTGGTGCCGATTTCGAAATTACAGGCCAAGGTTGAAGTACCAAGTAACGACATCGGCTTTGTGAGAACCGGAATGAACGCTGATATCTCTATAGATTCCTTTCCATCTAGCGATTTTGGAGTTTTAGGTGGAAAGGTCTCTTCAATAAGCTCCGATGCGTTGACCCCAGATCCCCTGAAGCCCAATTACAGATTCCCCGTCTCGATAACCCTTTCAAGACAAAATCTCAAACTCCCCAGTGGTCAAACACTGCCGCTGCGTGTAGGAATGTCGGTACAGGCCAACATCAAGCTTCGGCGGGTAAGCATCATCCAATTGCTGCTGGGCGAATTCCAGAACAAGGCCGAAGCCCTCAAGCGACTTTGAACAAAATGGTACTTGATGCCTGCAGATCACACTCTGGAGTTTGCATCAATCCACACGAATTTCCAGAGATCCACAAAAAAAGCTCGGCATTGCTGCCGAGCTTTCAATATCCTGACTCCTCCACGGAGATCGTGACCAGTAATCAGACCTTGCGGCTGTAGAACTCGACCACCAGCAGTTCGTTGATCTCGAGGGCGACCCATTCGCGTTCGCACTTGCCGATCACCTTGGCGACCTGCTTG
>Ga0194133_10010281_pt1 | contig 10556 bp, 10 predicted proteins | sample TA2KigOf40mmetaG_FD_155448 | JGI IMG/M metagenome (GOLD analysis project Ga0194133, IMG submission 155448) | Freshwater microbial communities from Lake Tanganyika, Tanzania - TA2015055 Kigoma Offshore 40m | ecosystem: Environmental > Aquatic > Freshwater > Lake | place: Tanzania: Lake... | reverse complement strand
TGCTGGCTGCGCTGTGGTTCAATCCAGCGAATACTGCTCTCACCGCGCGCGAATTTTTCTTCGATCGCCTGCTCACGGCCCATCCGCGCAGTGGACCGGATAATGGCGTGCGGCTGATCGATATTGACCAGGAAAGCCTGAAACAGCTTGGCCGCTGGCCATGGCGGCGCGAACAGCTTGCCATGCTGACCGGGAAGCTTGGACAATATGGGCCGCATGTCATTGCAATTGATATCCTGCTGGAAGGCGAGGACCGGATCGGGCCGCGCGCCGTTCTCTCGCGCCTGGCGGAACAAGAAAAGAGCGCGCAGCTCACATCGCTGGCAAGCCAGTTTCCCCATGATGATGAACGGCTCGCGCACGCCATCTCGGGCGGGCCGCCGGTTGTCCTGGCGATTGGCGCGATCCAGTCCCCTTCAGCGCTGACATCGGGAACCATTCCACCGCTGGTTCTCGCGCGCACGCATGATGGCGCATTTCCGCTGCAAGCCATACGCGCGGGCCGCTTTGGCGCTCCGCCTGAAACCTTGACGAAAGCTGCGGCAGGCTTTGGCGTTTCCGGTTTCGATACAGACGCTGATGGCTGGGTGCGGCGGTTTGGATTGTTGTTTGAGAATGCGGCTGGAATTGAGCGGCGGCTGCAGGCAGGTTTTGCGCTTGAAACCATTCGTGTTGCAGAAGAAGCGGGCTCGATTATCGTCAATCAGCAACAGCCTTTTCTTGAAGCAGGCGAGGTGCTGATCCATGCGCCGCGTGACAGCATGATGCGGCTTTATCCGCGCCCGCCCGGTTATTGGACAGCGCATACGATACCGGCCTGGAAAATTATGGCAGGTGAAGCGGGCAATCTGAAGCCCGGCCAGCTGCTGATTGTTGGAAGTTCTGCGCCGGAAGCGGGCGCCTATCTGCCCGCTGCAGCCGGAGGGGCTGCGCCAACGCTGCTGCTGCAGGGGGAAGCGGTTGATCTTTTGCGCTCGGGCAAAAACCTGCATCGCGTGGCAGGCGCAATACACAGTGAGTTTATCGCCGCATTCGCAACCGCAGGGCTCGCGATATTCGCCGCGATTACCGCTCTACCAGCGCTTGCAGCGCTGGCCGCCCTGCTGCTGGCTGCCATTCCTGCCATTGCCGCATGGGCGCTCTTTCTGGGTTATGGGGTACTGTTTGATCCCCTGCCCGCCATCGCAGCCATTCTGGCTGGCGTTGCGGCTGCAAGTCTTGCGGTGTTCAACCGGGTGCGCAGCAACCGGGCGCTGATTGAAAAACGCTTTGCGCGCTATCTTGACCCGGCTGTTGTTGAACTGCTTGCACGCGATCCCTCGCGGCTTCGCATCAAACCGGAATGGCGCGAAGTGACAGCGCTGTTCACAGACCTTGAAGGTTTCACGCCGTTTTCAGAGCGCACGCAGCCCGACAAACTTCTGATCACCCTTGATGCCTATTTCGAGATGCTTGCAAAAATCGTGACGGAACATGGCGGTATGGTCGACAAGGTCGTCGGCGATGCATTGCATGGTTTCTTCAACATGCCTCTGGATCAAGCAGACCATGCAACCCAGGCGGTGCGCTGCGCGCGCGCGATTCACGAGGCGGCAGAGACTTTCCGGAAACAGGAGCCGCAGCTTTCCCTGGGCCTTGGCCGCACACGCATCGGCGTTGATACGGGATGGGCCAGTGTGGGCGATGTCGGCGGGCGCAACAAACTTGATTACACGGCCCATGGCGAAGCCATCAATCGCGCAGCCCGTCTGCAGGGCATGGCGCGCGAGACACCCAGCGGCATATTGATCGGCGCTGGCGCGGTCGCCAAACTGTCCTCAACAGAGGGGCTCGTCAAACTTGGCGCGATGACGCCGCGCGGCCTTTCCCAGGCGCAGGATGTTTACACGATTGTGGAACAGGGCGCGCCCTAGTTGGCGCAAAGCTTACTTGACTGAGCGCATGGCGCCGGCGATACGCCCCGCCCCCCATTTGATCGCACGCGAGGGCGCGCCGCCAGGCGTTGCAATGTTTGTTCCTTCGCCTGCCCGCAAAGTGACATCGCCATGAGTGGTTTTTACAATGGCAAGCCCGTCTTCAACGAAGACACCAAAAACACCAAGGCTGGGGCCGGCAAAAACAGTCGTGCCGCGCACTGCAATCGACGCATAGGGCGAGCGGATGACTACCGGCGGTTTGGGGTCCGGCGATTTGCGGTCAAATACAATCCCGCCTGTGGAAAGATGAATCACGCCGCCGCGTCTGACGATATGGCGGTCGATCATCACGCCCGTATTCTCACCCATATAGAGATTTGTTGCAGGACCAAGCGCGGCATGCAGCCGTGATTCAACGGATGTTTGCAATCGTTCTCCAACAAAAACCTGCTGTCCGGATTGCAGCATCCGCACTTCACTGCGGCGCTGGGCGCGCACTTCGCCGCGCAGGCTGGCGACACTGCCGGCCGCTTGCGGCGCGGTTTGCGCGAATGCGCCCGCCGCAGCAATGGGCGCAGACGCAGCGGCAACGCCAAAAGCCAGAAAATCGCGCCGGTCAATCATGACGTGCTCCCAATCCTGTTTGCGCGGCCGGACGCCGGGAAAAATGAATAAATCTTTGCAACAGCTGCTGCAATCTCATTTCCGGCGCATGCGCGGACCATTTCTGCCCGCGCTTGTTTTGATTAATTTTGTGGTTGACCATCCGCATATCTGGTCAGTAGCAAACCTGCACACGCTGCCACACCCATGTGTAAGTGCGTTGATATTCATTCCACACGCGAACGCGCTTGCGCTCCCAATGGCATTCCTTGCGGGCGTGTCCGCCCCAGCCGCCGGAATGGCCGCCACCGCCCCAGCTGCCGCCGCCGCCATATTGCGTGTGGCGATAGCCGGAGCCATAGCCCGAATCCTAAGCTGAAGCCTGCGAAGCAGAAAAGCCGAAAGCTGCAGTCGCGATGAGGCCGGACATGATCATCTTGCGCATTGTATTCTCCCTGATGACGGAAGCGGGTTGCTTCCATGGCCGGGAGAATGCGCGAAGGCGGCGGGCCGCGCTGTTACCCAGGGAACGGTTGAGCTTGCTCCCCGCGCGCTGTCTCAAACCTCTTCCAGCACGCGGTCGCGCAATTTCCGGAAGCGGTAGCGCGGGATCTGGTCAAGGTCCGTGCCCGTGATGCGGATGACCCAGCATTTTTGCGGATGTTCGGTAGAATGGATGTGGCCGGGGCCATAGGCCTTGGTATCGCCGCCGCACAAATCATATTCGGCGATTTTCTTCAGCACCGCGCCTTCCTCGTCTTCAGGATTGACCCGCGCATATTCGCGCATGCGTGTCGCGCCATTGATGTTTCCATAGATCGCCCAGCTCGCGCCGTGCGAATGGGGCGTGCCACGCTTGCCGCCTTCCTGCACATGGGCCAACACGTAATAATCGAGTTCGGGATCATGCCAGAGTTCGCGTTTGCCAGCGGGCGTCGCTTCATTGAAGGTGCCGGCCGCGAAACCCGGCTCCTGCATCAAAAGCGAAAGCTTGCCCGCCACCCTGTCGAGCCGTTCGGTGATCGTGCCTGCACCTTTCAATATGGCGTTGGTATCGGCGCAAAACGCCTCCAGCGTGTAGGCCATGGCTTCCTCCCGCTTGTGTGACTTCTGCGCAAGTCTAGAAGTCTTTCGCCCGGTTGAAAAGGGCTGCTGCGATCCGGGCCTGCCATCCTTGCGCGGCGCGCGCAAATTGCCGATGATGCAGCGCAGGCTGGCGAAGGCCGGGCCAAGGACATCAGAGAGGAAACCATGCTCAAGCCGGAGGATAATGAACGGCTGGTCCGCACCGGGCCTGGAACGCCGATGGGCCAGGTGTTGCGCCGTTACTGGCAGCCGGTTCTGCTCTCCAGCGAACTCGCCGAAGCGGACGGCGCGCCGGTGCAGCTGCGGGTGATGAGCGAAGACCTGATCGCCTTTCGCGACAGCACGGGCGCTGTTGGCCTGGTCGACGCCTTCTGCCCGCACCGCCGCGCGCCGATGTTTTTCGGCCGCAATGAGGAATGCGGACTGCGCTGCGTCTATCATGGCTGGAAATTTGACCGGAACGGCGATTGCATCGATATGCCTTCAGAACCGGCCGGCACGCCGCTGCAGGCGAAAGTGAAGATCAAGGCCTATCCCTGTATCGAAAAAGGCGGTGTGGTGTGGACCTATATGGGACCGCGCGAAGTCATGCCGCCGCCGCCTGATTATGAATGGCTGCGCGCTCCGGCAAGCCATTTGTTCGTTTCACGCACCCATGAGCATTGCAATTATCTGCAGGGGCTGGAAGGCGGGCTTGATACCGCGCATGTTTCTTTCCTGCATCGCGATACGCGCAATCACGCCACAGCGCTGGCGGCTGCTGATGGCGCGCCGCGGCTCGATGTCGAGGTGACTGACTACGGCTATTATTATGTTTCGACGCGCAAGCTCGCGGCGGATGAACATTATGTACGGCTCTATCAATACATCATGCCTGCGCAGCAGATGCGCGGCAATGTGCGCGGGCATGGCAACAAGCCGCCGAAAACGCCGAAGATCGACGGGCATATCTGGGTGCCTATCGATGATGAAAACACGACAGTGTGGAATTTCATGTACAGCGCCGATCCAGCGATTGCGCTCGACGCCAGTTATGCGTGGGAATATGAATCAGGCGCGGGACGCGGACGCGAACACCTTTTGCCAGGCACGGTCAAACTGAAGCAGAATGCTTCAAATGATTATGAGATTGACCGCACGCTGCAAAAGCAGGGCCTGTATGCGGGTATTCGCGGCATCAATACGCAGGACTTTGCCATTCAGGAAGGCATGGGGCCGATTGTTGACCGCTCGAAAGAGTTTCTCGGCACAACCGACAAGGCGATCGTCACCATGCGGCGTTTGCTGCTCGACGCCACACGCATGGTTGAACAGGGCGGCGCATTGCGCGGACTTGATCCGGTCAGCCATGGCACCATACGCCCGCATGATGAAGTTGTGCCTGCCAGCACTGACTGGCAGAAGCATTTCAAAACCGCAGCGCAAGTGCGCTGGTGAATTCCCGGAAGGTTGATCGGTATGGCTCAGGACCCATTGCTGGCGCGTCTGCGCGGGCTCGATATTTGTGATCTGTCTGATGCGCTGGATGCGCTGGGATTGCCGCCAGCCGTCACAGGCTTGCGGCAGGCCAGCGCCGGGCGGCCCGTTGCCGGGCGCGCTGTCACGGTCAAACTCATTGCCGGCAATGCGCCGCCAAGCGATCACCCCCGCCATCTGTGCACCAGCGCCGTTGAATTGGCCGGGCCCGACAATGTGATCGTGATCGAACAGCGCAGCGGCCTTGATGCAGCTGCATGGGGCGGCATTCTTTCGCGCGCTGCGCAGGTGCGCGGCATTGCAGGCACCATCATTGATGGCCCGGCGCGCGATATCGAGGAAAGCGACCGCACTGGCTATACGGTTTATGCGCGAAATCTCACCTGCCGCACGGCGCGCGGGCGCATCCATGAAAGCGAATGCCAGAGCGTGATCGATTTCGGCGATACGAAAGTTCATCCCGGCGATTATCTGGCGATTGACCGCTCAGGCTGCGTGGTCATTCCTGCATCGCGGATTGGCGATGTTCTGGCGCGGGCGGAAGCGATCCGTGACAAGAGCGATGACATGGCGGCCGCCGTCTATGCGGGCATGCCGGTTTCGAAAGTCATGGGCGGTGATTACGAGCGCATGCTGGAAAAGAAATGATCGCTCTGTTCGCTCTGGCGCAGTGATCAAAGATGCGGCCTGATTTCGGCGGCAATCTCTTTGGCTGGCCGCTGCATGTTGAGCGCGTTGATGAAGCCGCCGCGCTTGTTCATCAGATAGACAACGGTTGAGTGATCCATCGTGTAATTATCTCCCTCGCCGGGGACCTTGCGCCAATAGGCGCGATAGGCGCGCGCCATGGCGTTGATGAGATCGCGCGAACCGGTGACGCCAGTGATACGGCTGTCGAAATTGGAAACATAATCTTTCAATATTGCTGCGGTATCACGCTCTGGATCAACGGTGACGAAGAGCGCGGAGATTTTCGCTTGCGGGCCGAGCGCTTCCAGCGCCTGCGACACTTCCATCAATGTCGCGGGGCAAATATCGGGGCAATGGGTGAAACCAAAGAAAACGATGAAAGGCTGGCCGCGCAAATCACTGTCTGAAATCGCTTTGCCATTGTGATCAACCAGCATGAACGGGCCGCCCACAGCGCCCGCGCCACGCTGATCGCCGCCGCCAGAGCGCGGATTGAATACGGTGATCCAGGCCGTCGCCACGAGCAGCAGCAGCGACAGGCCAAGTGCTGCCAGCGGAACAATCAGGCGGCGTTGAGCAGGGGTCATGGGCGGCATATAGGGGCGTGGCGCGCCAGCGTCCAATCAAACCTCCAGCAGCACTGCGCCCGGGCGGTGCGGCAAAAGGTCAGAAGCAGTTGACAGCCGCATTGAGCATGGAGACGAAAATCGCCGGGCCGAATGTCAGCCAGAGCACGACGCCTGCGCCCGTCATCACGGCGACAGCGCTGCCCATGAGCCAGAGCACGAGGCGCGCCTGTGCGGGGCTGGCCTGCGTCTGTTCTTCGCGTGGTGCTGCTTGCGCCAGTTCGGTCATTGCACGTTTGCCATGGACTGCGGTCATCTCCGGCGGAGAGAATTATTCGCAGTTTAGCGCAAATCGCGCCTCAGCGCATCCCCGGATCGCCAGCCCGCTTCAGCGGGCGTAATAGACGCCAACGCCGACCACGATACAGCCCTGTGGCTTGACCGGAATCAGCGCAACACGGGTTGCGTTACCGGTCTGGACGAGCGGCAAGCCGCTGAGATCAGCTGAAGCGGCAGGCTGGGCCGGGTTCTGGCCCTGTGCGGATTTCTCCAGCGCAGCAGAAATCTGCCCGCAGGGCAATTGCGAGGGATGAACCTGAATGCTCGCGGCATCACAAGGCTGGCCTTCCGGCTGGCCCGCACGCACAGGGGCTGCGACCAGCACCGACAGGGCGTGGGGCGCGTGTTCGCTGCGATAGCGCAAACCGATGATGGACTGGAACAAGCGCCCGTCCGCATCCTTGGGATTCCACGTCGAAAGGGCCGTGTGCTCGGTATCAATCGAGGCCCTTGCCAGTTCATCAATGGCTTTGAGGCAGGCGCGGGCGCCGGCGTTGCGGGCATGGGCGACGGGCTGGCCTGCGGGCGTAACCTCGGCCGGGAGGGGCGGAGCAAAGCGCGGCGGCCCGGCAACGCCGGTCTTCGCCACTGTTCTGCTGGCCGGAAATACAAGGCCCGGCAGCAGCGCCCAGCCTGCCGCCAACAGGCCCGCCAGAAGCAGACCCCACACAAATCCCCCGGCGACGCCAGATCGAACCCGCAAATACTCCATCTTACCCTCACTCCCGCAACGCCGCGCTGGGACGCGGCACAACCGAACTTTAACAATCGCAGAATATACAATTTTAAGTTTAAATTTCATAAACGAGCAATCAATGCGCGATTTTTTCCCGATCCATCGCCGGCGCTGGCGCGTGATGGCGATTTGCCTGCCGGCCTTGATTGGCCAGGGGCTGCCTGTAGCGGCGCAGAAAGAGTTCGCGCCGGTCGCAGCCTTCGCCAGTTCGCCCCTCGACGCCCGGCTTTACCGGCCTGACGCCATACGGCATTTCCAGCATCATGCAGGCGCATGGAAACTTGCCTGCGAGGAGATCATCCCGCTCAAGCGGCGGTTCTGTTCGCTCTCCACCATAGTCAGCCTGCGGCAAGGTCCACAGCTGGCGGCGCTGACGCTTTCAACCGGCCAGAACGGCCGGCCGGCCGCACTGCTGCGCATGCCACATGGAACAATTCTGGCGCGCGGCGCGCAGTTGCGCGCCGGGCAGGGCAAAGGCGGCAAAGCCAGCAAGCCGGGCGCACAGCGCCGGTTGCGGCCTGCCGCTTGCGATCAAGGCGGCTGTACTTTCATCTTTGAACCGGCGCGCGCGGAATTGCTGGCCTTGCGCGAGGGCCATGCGCTTCACATCATCTTTTGGCGGTGGAAGGCGGCGCGCGATGGATGGATCGCGCCTTCCCTTGCCGATCCCGCGCAGCATGAGCAAATCACCCTGCGCATCTCCGATGAGGGATTTGCGCAGACGATGGCAGCGGGAATGCAATGATGCTGAAGCGCTGCGCATTTCAGCGCTGGCTGGCGGCATGCAATTGCGCGAGCAGACGGGCCAGCTCACGCGCATTGGCGCGGCCGAAACGGTCAAGAATTTCATCATAGATCGCATGGGCTTGCGGCATCAGCCTTGCCATGAGTGTGCCGCCCTGCCCTGTCAACGCCAGCATGTGACGCCTTTGATCCTCGCGATGCAGGCTGCGCCGGACGAGTTTTCGCTCTTCCAGCGCGCGCAATATGCGCATCATGCTGACCTTGTGGATGCAGCACAATTCGCACAGCAGCGTTGTTTCCTTCTCACCTTGTTCGAACAAGGCGCGCAGCACGCGCCATTGCTGTTCCGTCAGCTCGTGTTCATGCAGAAGCTGGCGGAATTGCGAGACAATCGCCTCGCGCCCGCGCGTGCAGGCAAGCGCCAGTCCATAGATTTCACCCTGCCTGCCGCGCTTGCTCTTTCCGGTCACACTCGCCCTTCCAGCCATTGCATGCGGCACATTGACTCGATATCGCTGGACTGTAAAGTAAACATGTTTACGAATAATTAGGAGATTGCGATGCTTTCGCGCGAAGACAATGAGAAGCTCTGCCGCACCGGCCCCGGCACGCCGATGGGCAATCTCTTCCGCCGCTTCTGGATTCCGGCGCTCTTGTCACGCGAGATCGCAGAACCTGATTCACCGCCGAAGCGTTTGCGCATTCTTGGCGAAGACCTCGTCGCCTTCCGCGACAGCATGGGACGCGCGGGTGTGATTGAGGCTTACTGTCCGCATCGCGGCGCGCAACTGTTCTGGGGCCGCAATGAGGAATGCGGTCTGCGCTGCCCTTATCACGGATGGAAATTCGACGTGAACGGACGTTGCGCCGATCTGCCCAACATCCAGGAAGGTGATGCGACGCGCGAGAAGATCAGTATCACCGCTTATCCAGTGCGCGAAGCGGGCGGCATGGTCTGGATCTATATGGGTCCGGCAGACAAAATGCCGGAACTACCTGCCATGGAATGGATGTCCCTGCCGGTTGAAAATCTGCATGTCACGCGCTGGCTGCAATGCACCAACTGGTTTCAGGGACTGGAAGGCGAAATTGATTCTTCGCATGTGTCCTTCCTGCATCGCGCGCTTGATGCAGAACATGATCTGCCGCCACAGTTCACATCCTATGGCCCGCCTGGTCCGGTGGATGGGGCGCCAAAACTCACACTCAAGGAAACGCCCTATGGTTTCGTCACGGGATCGCGGCGGCGCACTGTCAATGAAGGCGAATATTTTTGGCGCGTGACCCATTGGCTCGCGCCCATGTTCAGCCTCATCGCCAATCATCGCTTTCCGCGCTCAGGCCGCGCATGGGTTCCCGTCGATGACAATCATGTCATGACGTTTGGCTATATCTTCAACGGCGAACGGGCGATGATAGCAGAAGAAAATGCAATTCTTGAAAAGGGCAGCTTCTTCCCGCCGCGCATTGCGCCGGGCGTATTCACTTTGCCTGATGGCTATATTATCGATACATTTCTGCCGCAGGCCCATCGCGGCAATGATTTCCTCATAGACCGCAACATGCAGCGCAGCGGTAATTACACCGGCATTCATGGCGTGAATGAACAGGACCGTTGCATTCAGGAGAGCCAGCGTTCCATCCCTGGCATGCGGCCGGGCGGATTGGCGGACCGTTCGCGCGAACGGCTTGTCGCTTCCGATGCCGCCGTTGTCACAGCGCGGCGGCGTTTGCTGCGCATGACCAGCGAACTCGACTCGGGCAAGGAGCCGGAACAGCCGCGCCAGCCGCAAAGCTATAATGTGCGCGCAATCGCAGCCATATCGCAACATGATGCGTTTGAAAAATTCTATGACGAACAGCGCGGCGCGATAGAGCTGGCCTGAAGTTTATTCAAAAGAACCCGGGCCAGAGCCCGGGCGTGAGGCGCGCATACCCGACGCGCCGGGCCGGCGGCCATGCGAACGCACCGCGGGACTTGCCGCAAAGCGCGTTGTCTTCGCACGCATGACGGCCTGTGCATCACGCCACAACCGTTCCGTGATTGCTTGCGCAGAATCTTCGCGCACCAGTTTCACACTCTGGCCAGCCCATAGCGACATAACATCTGTATCATCTGCCCTGGCTGCAGCTGCGCGTAGTTCTGCGGTCAATGCATTTTGCACGGGATAGGGCGGAATGCGCGCTTCGTGCTGCTCCATCTCGCGCATGAATTGCGTGTCGATGCCACGCGCAAAGCGGCCTGACACCACACGTGTCAAGCGTGTAGGATCATCACCTGCTTCAAGAATGGCGCGCCGGTACGGCGCTGGCGTGATGGCTTCGTCCGCCAGCAAAAAGGCCGTGCCAACCTGCACCGCGTCCGCGCCCAGCATCAGGGCTGCAGCAATGCTTTCACCA
>Ga0194133_10010278_pt1 | contig 10558 bp, 6 predicted proteins | sample TA2KigOf40mmetaG_FD_155448 | JGI IMG/M metagenome (GOLD analysis project Ga0194133, IMG submission 155448) | Freshwater microbial communities from Lake Tanganyika, Tanzania - TA2015055 Kigoma Offshore 40m | ecosystem: Environmental > Aquatic > Freshwater > Lake | place: Tanzania: Lake Tanganyika... | reverse complement strand
TACCTTTTTAAGATTCATTATAAATTCATTTGTATTTAGCGTGATTTTTGTGGATTTTACCGATTCTATTGCCTGACTTGTTAATTTTTGTACTACAGCCAATTCTATTTTCGGTAGCATTTTTGAAACAATAATATTATTAATGTAAAATCCTAATTCGGCTATTACATATGGGAATATTATGATCATTATGCTATCAAAACTTATGTTTTTTATAAATTTGGGAACATCAGACGTAAATTTACTGAATGTATTAGGAAATACAACATCTTGCAACCAATATGCTGATAATAATGCTCCCATTGAAAATGCTATTTGTTTGTTTTCAAGAACAGATTCATATATTATTTTTTTTAAATCAATATGTTTATTTGTTGTCATTTATATAATAAATAATAACAATATAATTGTTCTTAATAAACTAAAATTATTGTAAAATAAAATTGCCAATTTTTAATAATTTTAACATGCTTAAGCTAATAAATTAAAACCTTACATACCTGTTAATTGTCATTCCATCAGTTTCACTTGAAAATTGTTCCAATAATCTTTTTCTTCGTTCCACATGCATTTCGGATGCATCCAATTTTGAGATAATTGCAATGTATTTGTCTACAACTACTACCATTTCATCACATTTAGACAAAAACATTGCATTTTCTTTAGTCCTCTTCTCTTCCTCTTCAATTATGCTTTTGTATCTGTTAATCCTCTCCCGGGATGCATCAATTTGCGCCTTGATTTTTTTACCTTGCCAGTTACCTAGTCATAAAAACTATATAAAACTATATAATTTCCTTATTAATCGGGAAAGATTGGCTTTGTTTCTTTCCTCTTCTGACTATGCAAATTACACTGTTGGTTTATTCATGATAAACTTCACAGTTTCTTTATTTTTTTCGGGTTATATATTCCCTTCTGATTTATTTTCTTCATTTCTCCTCCTATCTTCTTCATATACTTCCTTCCTATATTTATTGCTCCGTTCATATCTGCATTTATTATTTTCCCTATTGATGATTTATATAGTCCTCTCCTTTTTCTTTCTCCCATATAGTTCTCATGTTTTCCTATTTCTTCTAATCCTAGAGCATCACATTTTGACGTATATGATTCTTCTGTCATTTTTAGTTCTCTCCCTTCTTTGTTTAGTTTTAATTTTAGCTTATTTATCAGCTTCATAAAGGGTATCCCATAAAATAACCTATTTGTCTTTTTTCCTAAATTTATTCCACTTTTCCAGTTTTTATTGTATCCCAATACTACACATTTTTTATCCTCATATGTTTCACTTATCCATTTGCATATTTCATTGAACAATCCATCTATCCTACTTTCGCGTCTTATTAACGCTCTCATTATTTCATTTTTTGTTCCTGTTCCTATTTCATCTAACTCTGATTTTTTTACATCTACCATTTTATTATAATATTTATTTATTGATCCTATTTGTTTTCCTGATATTATGTTTTGTTTGTCCCCAGTTGGATCATAAAAAGTTACTAAATTTGCCATTCCTAAGTCACCAAATACGTAATTCCTCAAATCTAATTTATCATAGTCTTCTATTTCTACTTTATCTACATCATAACTGTAACAAACTTTGTACTTAAATCCATCATATATTGGAGCTATATTTATTAAACCTATTTTTTTATTTTTTAATTTTGTTGGAAGTTTTATGAACATATATTGTCCAAAAAATGTTTTGCTATTATTGCCTATTAAATTTATGTATTTAGTGTATTTCAATTCTTTCGTTTTTGTATCTTTTAAATGCGTTTCTGATTTTGAAATTTGAGCATAATTTTTTGATACATATTTTCCTAAATTAATTCTGACATAATCTATTTTATTTATGGTAATTTGCTTTCTGCTGCTCGCTGTATAAAATAAATTAAATTTGGCTTCTTTTGGAAGAAAATCAGGTTTGTTACATTTGAATCCATTTTGTCGCAATCTATAAAATGAAACATAATTGGCGTGTGACTTATCAATAATATTCAAAATGACATCCGGTGGAAGTTTATCTAAATTTTCTCCTAAATTTTTGTAAGTAAAGCATTTTATTATGTATTGATCCGAATTTAAATATTTTATTATTTCCTTATTTTTGTTGATTTTTAATGTGTTTTCTATGTATTTTTGTATTGCCAGCTTTGTGTCAAATCTTAAAAATGGCTGTACAATGCATTTATTATTTTTCACATCATCAATGAATGATTTGTCACCAATAGTACATGGCACATGATTTAAAATTTCATCTTTTGTGCTATTAAAGTTTTTCATATAAAACATGTTTATTGTGTCAATAATTTTCTTTTCATACATATGATGTTCTATTTCTAAACATTTAACATACTTTGATAACCAATTCATTATTGTCCGTTTTGTGGTATTATAATTGTTGTTTATTATTGGAGTTAATTTATTGTGCATCTTAATTGCAAAATATATATCTTTAAAAGTATTACCAATAGTTCTAAAATTTTCAGAATAATGTTTGTGCTTTTTATTACATATATTAAGTAGTTCATTTTGTAGAGCATTTACCAGAATTACTGGATCATTTTTAAGTTTTTCTGTTTGTGATTTGCTAATAAAATCCTTACAATAGTCAAGTAATTCAGTATAAATAAAGTGATAATATAGATCATAAATTTGATGACAAAAAATGGAACAATTATAAATATTTTTAGATATGGAAGCCATAAAATCGATAATATTATGTTCATAAACAGTAAAAGGATCAATTGACGCATAGTTCTAGTATCAGTTATTTTTTTCTTTTTGGGCTTACGTTTAACCATAGAATAATATTAAAAATATATAAATGTTTAAGTTATTTATATATTTACTTAAATAGAGAAATACTTTTTTTAAGAGAATCGAGATTGCTCTTTTTTCTCTTAGAATAAATTTTGGTAGAGAAATGATGAATAAGACTAATGAGTTCATCAAATAATTCCTTTTCAGTATTTTTAGAGTCATGTTCACTGTCTTCGTTAATGACAACAATAGAAGTGCCAAAACGAGAGAAAATATTTTCAATAGTTTTAAAAGAAAGTCGAGTGAGACGATCTTTATAGGTAATATAAATATTCTGAATTTTATAATTAAAAACATCATCCATAAGGAGGGAGAAATTTTTACGATCAAAATCAAGGCCAGAAGAGATATCTTTAAAAATTTTACCATAAGTAATGTCATTAGAATTACAGAAATCAATAATAGAATCAATTTGACGAGACAAGTCACCCTTTTGTTTGTTAGTAGAAACACGGGAATAAATAACATTAATACGAGGATCAGATTTAAGGAAAGAAAAGACGGATTTACTATCATAATCATAAAAACCATTGGGAAGTTTGGTGACTTTAATTTTACCAGATTTAACATAAGCAGAAAGGGTAACACGAGTGATGCCCAATAATTTAAGAGCTTCCTTAGACTTCATATATATTAATATATATTGACTAATTTTTATATAGTTTTATACACTTTTTAGGTCTGATCAAAATCCATTCGTTTTACTAGTTTGAACTAGCAATGATAATATAACAAATTTCAATTTGTTATTTGAACATATTCATTCCTATTTTATTGTCGTCGTGATAATCATCATCATCATCACTATCATATTTTTTTTTCTTTTTTTTCCCATCATCAAAAAATGTAAATAGATTTTTTTCAATTGGTTTATTTGTACTTTTCAATATTTTATCTCTTATTTTGTTACATTTTTCAATAAATAATTTGTCATTATCTTTTGGTTTTTTATAATATTTATTTTGGAATAAAATACTCATTACTTCTTCAACAAGATGTGGCTGATATTTTAACCTTCTTACTTCACCAGTTCTAATATTTAATATTTTGTATTTTTTGTGCTTGTTTTCACATTTTTCCCACAACCATGCATAAACTGTTAATTGCAATAAATGTTCATTTTGTAATGTGTTGACACATTTAAATTCCCATAGTGTAGAATCGTCATATGCATCCACTCTTCCCCTTATTTCAATTGTTCCGTAATCGTTACTAATGTATTTAAAATATTTTCCTGTTTCTGTCTCAAAATTTCCGAGTTCTTGTTCAAATACAGGATGCTTTCCAACATTATTTCTCAAATTTTCATGACAAACATCAATCATATCTTTTGTTAACCAATCATATTTATCTATTTGATTTAGTTTTGAGTGTATATTTTCGCCGAGAGCAATGTATAAGTTTCCCAAACATAGATATGATGCGATTTTATTTTTTCTCACATATTTATTTAATTCTTCCATCTTTGTAGTTATAAAATCTTTGGTGCCCTGGTCAGCAACTTTGTATAGCTCATCAATAATAGTTTGTAATGTGCATTCCTTAGATTTTTTCATTTCATACATCGACGGAATCGCCAAACCATTTATATCACTTACATCTTCCGTTTTTCCGTTATCAGTTTTAATATTGCTAGGGATATCAACAGTGTGTTCTGCTGATGGTTTGACTTCAATTTTGAATAATTGATCTAACACATCAATTAATTTTTCATTGTTTTCTTCACTGATATATGAAGTTAATTCGCTTACGGTTGTGCTATGAATATCTTTTTTCTCTACTGGCTTTTTTTCTTTTTTCTTGTTATCATTTTTTTTCGGAATACCATAGTAATCCACCATTCTGGTATTTCGCAACTCATTTTCTCCACATTTCATAAATTCTAATTGATCTTTATCTGCAGATTCAATAACAATTAATATTTCCGACGCTCTTGTAACTGCTACATATAATTCTGACGGACACTCATTTCTAGGTTTTTCCTTTGCATGAAAATCAAAATATGAATCATCAAAGCCAAACACAAATACTATTTTTCTTTCTCTTCCCTTTGATTGATGAAATGTTGTAAATGCTACTTTTCCTTTTATTACATCTTCATCTAATCCATCTTCTTCATTTCTAGAAAAATATACTGGAATTTTATTTTTTACTAGCTCATTTTCGAGCCTTTTGACTGGATTATTAGTGCTTTTTAATGATGGAGCCAATACAAATATATCTGCAGGATTATACCCTGCAGATAAGTACTCTTTTATCAATTTTGCAAATAAAAAATGCACCGAAAATACTGTCCTTTTATAATACTGAACTGGATATTTACTTTTTTTATTCGAAATTATTCTATCACTCCCCAGCATTGCTTTATTTACAAACCATGCAATTTGTTCAGTTACTCTGTAACTTTCTTGAAGAGGTAATCTGACAAAATCTTCTTTATCGTTCCATATTTTATCAGAATATGTAAGAAATCTTGTATCTGCATTTTTAAAATCATAAATTCCTTGATATCTATCTCCTAAAATTAATATTGTTGATTCGTTTAGTCTCATATCCTTAATAAATTTACATATTAATGAAAAATAATTTGGGGTCATATCCTGAACCTCATCTGTTATGATTATATCGTATTTCCTTGTTGTTTTTGGAGGGAGATTATTGCTCAATACATTTATTATTTTATCATCGGTGTGTGCATCCCTGTCATAAAATTTTACGCACAAACTATGATATGTATGAACCTCTAAATTTTTTAGATTTTGTATTTCTGCCTTTTCCCTAACTTCAAATTTTAGTTGTTTGTTGTAAGTCACCTGCAATATATTTTTGTCCTTATTTTGTAACGCCAAGAACATAACCGTGGTCGTTTTTCCGCTTCCTGCTACGGCATCTACCATTACATTTTTTCCTTCTGTAACACAATCTATAATAGCTAATTGTTCATCAGATGGAGTAATTACTTTCTTTTTTTCATCATATTTGTCTAGTTCTTTTAATTCATTCTGTAAATCACTTTTTGTTTTTTGATTTACCCATTTTAAGAATGATTTATAATCAATATAATTTTTTCTTTTATTTTCCATGCTTTCTATTGCTAACAAATGATTTTTCTCTTCATCATACTGTAATTTTCCCTTTTTGTCCGTGTTAAATATTTTTTCCATCCTTTCATACTCGCGTATTTTTTTTTTTAATATTTTCTTTTTTTCGTCATTATCGGAAGACATTATTATTGATTATAACGTAAAATATTCTTATATTATATTCTTATTCGATATCAATTTTTATTTAATGATATGATTCATATCATTAAATAAAAATTGCTGGCAAAAAATAAACAAATTTTATTCCAGCTTAACTTTATCAAATCCATTTATACATACATTTTGTTTAGCAAACAAAGATACAAAATCATTAATATATGATGAGTTCAATATTGTTGTTAATAACGATGATTTATCTTTGGCCTCTTTAGGAACGACAATGTATATAGATCCACTTTCTGATAATTTTTGTAGGTACTCTTCTGATAATGAAATTTCATCGACTAGACCTTTTTCAATAGCATTCATACCATACCACACTCTGGCTGACAACACATCATGCATTTTTTCATCATCAAGATGTCTAGCCGATTTTACAATATCACCAAATACTCCCAACGTTTCGAACATCATTTCATTCATCCTTTCGACATCTTCTTCAGAATATGGTTCCCCTGTTGGGAATGAATTTTTGTATTTACCAGTTTTAAATGTTTTGACCTCAAATCCAATCTTTTTCGTCAATTCATAATAATTACATGTTCCTGCAATCACACCAACAGATCCAATTTTAGAATACTTTGAACAAACTATTTTATCACATGCACATGCTAACATATATCCACCAGATGCACATATATCATCAATTAATGCAGTAATTTTATAGCCTGCCCCTGACAATCTCTTTACTGAAGAATATAATTTTTCAAATTTGTATGCTACTCCGCCAGGAGAAGAAATGTGGAGTAAAATTTCGATATTCTTTGGATCGCATGTTTTTAATACAATATTAACAAATGCCTCTAGATTAATAAATGGATCTGTATCTTTTCCAGAACTTGAAATCATTCCAATATCTATCTTTTTTCTGACATTATCATTTAAATTGTTAAATCTGTATAATATATATTTTTTCTTTTGTTCTTCTGGTCGTGAAGATATTTTATTATCCATATTGATACTATCAAATTCGTGTTTTTTATTGAATCTTTTACAACAGCATTTAAAGGGTAACAAACACATTTTAACCATACACACTAAAATTGGTCGAAAAATACATCCGAGAAACGGTTTTTTAATTTGTCGCGGTGGCGTTTCCATTTTTACAAAATGTGCATCTGTCCCCTTTTCTTCATCTTTTGATTCTCCGATAGATTCATTATGTACAGATGTTTCAACTACTTGATTTGGTGCTTTGGGTACTGACATTGTTTCGGCAAATGTTAATTCAAATAATGCACTATCTAAAGCATTGATTTTTTTGTACTCTATAATTTTAAATCTACTTTCTTCAGTATCCATATTATTCTTTTTACTTTTTCCGAACATTTTTCCACAACAACAGACAAGACACAATAAAAATCCCAAAATTATTGAACAATTTATTGCAAATATGCTTGTGGCATGACTGATAGATGAATTTTCTTTTAAAAGTACTATAATGTGTTCTTCCATAGTGCAATGTGTATTGTCTGTAATATTTATTATTTAATGTTATAATAACCGTGATTTTCAATATTTTATTTTAATTAATCATACTAAAAACATGTCTTAAGGAAAAGACATGTTTATCCAAATAAATGCCTAAGGAAAAAAAAGTTCAAGATAAAGAGGTAAAAAATGTAAAAGAGACAAAAAAAACAAAAAATGTCAAAAACGACGATGATTCTTCGGAAGAGCCAAAAAAAATGTCCAAGGAAGAAATGGATGAAGAAATAGAAAGGCATTCTTTATCATTTTTTTATAATATGTTTGTAATTCAAGATCCGGACGATATAAAAAGAACATTGACGAAAGATGTAATTATGCACGACGAAATAGCAGGAACCACAGTAAATGTTGATTATCATGTTGCTGACTATTTATCTAGTTTTTACAGATATATTAACAATAAAAAAATTTTGGTAGATTGTCATGTAATTCGCGGACCTACTTTACATGTGAGATGTAAAACCCCCGACGGTGAAAAAATATATATTCAATTTGATGCAAAATCAAGATTGGAACGTGTGACGAGAAGAAGGGAATTATTAGATGCATTCAAAACATATGATTTAACAATGAAGCGCGGGGATAAAAATGTATTCGCAAAAGAAAAAAGCAAGGAATATAGTTTTAGATCACATGATGACCCTACAGAAATGAAACCTACTACATTAGATCCATATGATTCTGAAAAAGAAATAGAAAACGAAAAGGGTATATTATATGCTGTTCTTTTTAAATTTTTTAAAAATTGGCTCGTAAATGAAAATATGAATGAATTAAAAAAAGTAATAACTGATGACTGTGTTTTGATCGATAGAGAAATTATTATGAATTATGAAGGAAAATCTGATGTTATACGACATTTATATTCATTTATAACATCATTTTTTAGTCAAAAAGCAGTTGTCCTAAAATACATAATATTGGGAAACGATTTGTATATCAGAATGTTTAAAGAAAAAGAAGATATTCATTCTGATGTCCATGTGGCATCAACTATAAGGGGAGCGCAAATCTGTAAATTGGTTATGTGTGTTCCGGAAAGAGACGCCTTTATGGACCCTCCAAAAAATTCTACAGATAGAGTAAGAGATCCAGTTGCAGATTTAAAACAATTGGCAAATGGAACAAAATCTGTTAAATTATTATTTAATGATAACAGCGACGATACAAAAATAATAAAAGAAGTTACATCAAAAAAAGAAAAAAAGGAGTCTGTTAAAAAAATATCAGATTTATCGACTGAATCGCTTGAGGGGTCTAATAAGGCTAACGCCACAAAAAAAACAACAAAAAAAACAACAAAAAAAACAACAAAAAAAGTTAAATAATTTATTTTTGTTATTATAAAATCAATAAGCTTTTTACTATAGAAAATTTGTTATTATGAAATATAACAAATTTGCCCAATGGAGAAATTTGAATATTTATATTTTTGATTGCTAGATTAAGGAGAAGAATATAGATGTATATAATGAAATTTGTATTTGACTTTTTAAAAAGGTTTTGGAGTACGTACGTAAATATATATAATATTGCATTGGCATGCATCGGACTTTGTTTTACCTACATATTTCCATCAGTTGGAATATTTCTAAGTATGCTAACGATAGACAGCATATATTCAGCTGTGGACTTTGGAAAACACAGTATGAATCAAGAATTGAGCGAAAGCATGGTTTTAGAAACTAATGGTAATATGTATAAAGTAGGAATCATAGAAAGATATATTTATTATTTTACCGTGGCCATAACAAATCTTTTTTTCTCTGTATTTGTGTTTAATCATTATTTCTGGTTTGCAAAGAACCTCTTGGTACTAACAATGGTTCCAGTAATTTTTAACAACTATACATATACATATTGTGCTCCGTTTTTTAACAAAATAACTTCTGAAAAAAATGATCTGATTAAAAAAATATATATAGAACAAACTGCAAACATTATTGTGCAGTTAGAAAAAATATACATTAATGAAACAACCATGATAGAAAAAAAAGAAATAATGGTTGCTCTTGAAGACTTAACAAAAATAAAGGCAGAACTTCCTGGTTTTTTCAAAAATACATTAATAACTCTTTTATTGATATATTTGCGAAAAAGCTCCAGACCTTATTATAAAACAGCGAAATGGCTTTACATATACATGGTCGGTGATTATATAAAAGATATGACTGCAGAAGATGCAAGAAACTTGTTCAAAGACGTAATCCAAAACAAAAAATATGATCAATTAACAAAACCCATGTTTATACAATCTATAATTTATTTGTATTGCGAAAAAGAAAACACCGGAGAATTTTACACATTGATAAAAAAATTAAGATTTAAATTAGTAACGTTATGCGCTCTTTGGACATTTGGCTCATTTTTTTCTGGATGGACTTCTGTGTTTATAATATTATTAACATCATTTGGACTTGTGCTCACTAGAAAATATCCATTGGCAAAAAATGTTTTATTGCCAAAACTAATAAATGTCGATTCACACAAAATTTTTAACTACATTGATGACAGAATATTAATATCTGCAATTTTAACCTTTGCAACGGGATTCTTCTCTAAAAATCCTTTCGTTCTGAGTTTAATAAATCAATTTTCTGGATTGATTTTGATTAATCATCTGTCATTCAATTTTGCGAGAATTGTATATAATAACACATATTATAAACTAATTGGCTTCATCACAGATATGAACCATGATGTCGGAATAATATCAAAATATTTGTTGGTTGTATTAGCATATGTATTGTTTTCTAATGTAATATCACATAGTGCATTTTTCTTGCCAATAATTATAAATTTTGTTGGAATATCAAGCAAATTTTTTAAATATTTGTATCCAATACTGTTTGCAGGATTAATTAATAGTGATGGAAATTATTTAAAGTTGCTATTGTTAGGATATGTACTATCGGCTGTTGATAACATTGCGACTTTAAAAATGGCAAATACGAAAAAACAAATAGTCACAGACA
>Ga0194133_10010277_pt1 | contig 10558 bp, 1 predicted proteins | sample TA2KigOf40mmetaG_FD_155448 | JGI IMG/M metagenome (GOLD analysis project Ga0194133, IMG submission 155448) | Freshwater microbial communities from Lake Tanganyika, Tanzania - TA2015055 Kigoma Offshore 40m | ecosystem: Environmental > Aquatic > Freshwater > Lake | place: Tanzania: Lake Tanganyika... | reverse complement strand
TATCAAAACTTTAACATAAAAGTACATGGTCTAAATAAAAGAAATCACCTCGATTTGGTTGCATTTGTACAAATTTTCCGAATCCCTTTATAAAGCAACTTATGCAGTCTGAACACTCGGTTATACAGTCATTTTGTCCTTAAGAATTTCATTTGGAACAATATGGAATGAGTTTGAACTTAATAATTAAGATTTTATTCAAAGGTGTACCTTTACTCCCAATGAAGAGTGTCTGGAAGACAACAATAGTTAAAATAAATCTTGTGGTCAATAGCTTCATGTCAAGCAAAGTAAGTTTGTAGAGTGTAACAGATTTCTTGAAAACATTTTGCTTTTTCATAATGAGTCATAAAGTATCAATTAATGTGACTTTAGCAAATTGATGGCCTTTAGCTGACATTAAGAAAATTTATGATATCTATTTTGTTTTTGGCTATATTTAAAAAAAATCTCTACATGTTGAGATAAAATTGAGTTAATAGTGAAATTTTATAAGCCTATATTAAATACAAATACCACATTTGTGATTTTATGTCGCTCAATCTCATCCTTCCTTGTTTAAACCAAACATTTTATTTACGTGAAAAAGTGCAAATGGTTTGCATTTTTTAGACTTGTATTACGGTTTCCAGCTACGAGGACAGCTAGAAGGACTCAAAAGAGTTTAGAGTTATCAATAAAGTGATCACCATAGGTAACTGCACGATATGATCTTATTCTTAAAAGATCTACCAGATCATGGGGCAACAGTGGTTTAGGCCTAGATTATAAGCCCAGTAGGGTTAAGCCCTGATGATTAGCAACTCAGGGTCAGGCCCAGAATGATAGGTAATGTTTGGATAAGATATTGAACATTGACAATCTAGCAAGCCCCCTCAATTCTCTCCCCTCCCCCTCCCCCTTTCCCACCAATCCTTCCCTCCACACTATCCCCCTATCCCACCCCATTCCCCTGACTATTTCAGAGTGATTTGGCTTGGATGATAAGTCACCCAGGGCTCCTCTAGAGAGTTAGGTTAGGCTAAGATAAGTGATTGAGCCTGGTGAAGTCTACGCCCCTTACAAAACCTAAACAAATATTCCGGGCCTAACCCCACTGGACTAATCATCTGGGTGCTAACCCTGCAGGAACTGTACATCAAGGAATGTGGGGGAAGGGGATAGTTGGAAAGTGAGAGTTAGGGAGGCTGGGTGTGTGGGAGGTGGGGGCCCTTTTGGGGAAGGTTTTAAGAGTAGGGTAGGGGGGACCTCTCTCCCTCCTCCCATAACTCCCTCCAAACACCATTTCTCCTTCCCTTTTTCCTGGCTGGCCACAAGGCCATCCCGGTAACAGCGTAAGGCAGTCTGGCCAAAAGCCAGCTGGTATTTCATAAATTTGGTCACCATTGAAGATGAGTTTGTGGTCGTGCATTGATTCAGTGGTAGATGCTCATCGAAATGAAGATTGATCTTTTATGACCTTCCTATTTTTATTGCAACCCAAGATCGTAACCGGCCCTGCTCGGCAAATGCAGAGATAATATTTTTTATTTATTTATTTATCTAAAAAGGACTCATACAATTGAAATCAAGGATACCAATCTTTACAAGAGTCACATGCGAACTAAAAAGCCATAACCAATCAAATTTATAATATCAAAATGGATAAAATTGTTAAAAGATAAAATGAATAAAATCTGGCGGATAATAGGATGCCTTAAGTAATGTTCTAATTTGATCCTTAGAGAGAATTCTGTTTGTCCAGGGGACTTTCACCTGAGATAATACACCACCACACAAGTTACTTGATATTTGTTTGCCTGTTTTGTGCTGACTATTGTTAAAGCCAAACAAAAGTCTAGGACATCTTCCCTTTGTGTAGGCATTCTCGAAGACTTCTCTTCTAAGTTTTGTAGTTATAACACCTTTTAGATCTTGTGGAGTTATTTTAAGAGCCAAGGTAAAAAATATGACAACTTTAAGCTTTATACTTGGTATCACTCATCTCAAAGGTTTGTTGTCAGTGAGACCAAGGATACTTTCAATCCAAATGCCAATTCTTTGGAGGGAAAAAGTCTGAATCTGAAAGTTCCTTGCTAGTACAGTCTTATTTGCTCCACAAGGGGTTAAACCTCCCCTCCAGCATTTGAACATGGTGTTGCAGGTGGTCAATCAATATATAAAGAGAGGGAGATTTTCATAAACCAACATGACATTGGTTTTTTTAGTATGCCTTGCAACTCGAAATCATGAAAGGCACACTGGGCGGCTTTGATGGTTGTTTTTTTATGGTAGATACCCGGGCGGGAGTCGAACCCGGGTTGCTGGGATAGAAATCCAGCTCTCCACAACTTTGCCACCCTGACTCTTGGTATAAAAATAAGATTTAGCATGATATTGTATTTATTTATTAATCATACTGTTGTATATTACTCGAAGTTTTCTTCCTTCATATTTCACCAAAAACATACACAAAATATTGTCAGACCTTAGGATAGCATGAGAAACATCAACAAGTTGCCTGGTTTAATATTGTTAACTGCTTCAATAACAACTTATGCTACACAAGTTGGCCTACTAGCCAGATTTTTCATTTTTTCATCTTTAGCCTATATTTTACTTGACTTTTAATTCTAAACTTTCAATTTAGAGGGAAAAACCTGTTTTATTTGACCAATTAAAAGCCTTTTGTTTAAAGTTAAACAATTTATTGATAATTCCTAAATCAGTAAAACTTTCCATGCCCTTTATGATCCTTTTGGTCGGGGAGTGGAAGGTTTTTCATAACCCAATGGAGGTACAATCGCACTTCCTTCAAGTAGTCTCCCTCCTTTTGTTTTAGTAGGTGGCCTGAGAGAAATATTAAACATCATTTAAATTTTAAATGGTCACTTAAGCATTCTTAAACAAATATCATTCAATACCACTTTGTAGACTTTTTTGATCCTTTGGAACCAAGCTTCCCTATTAAAATAAAAATAAGATTAAAATTGCATTCATGTATATCTATTTTAAAAAATCCAAAGATTTTAACTTGTGCCAGGTGGTATACCTGAAGCTATAGGGTTGCCTGAAAAAAATAAACAGTTACAGTTGAATTCACTTTTCAGTTAACACAATGTACAGGCTTAAAATCAACTCACCATAAGTGCGGTCATAATCCGAATAGGAATAATCTGTTTCATTGATGAAACAACCATTTTAGTATTTTAGAAAAGCAATTTTTGACAAACTTCACAAAACATGCACTCACCAGAGCCTGTTCCTTGGTAATTATCCAAAAGATTTGCTATTAAAGAAAAAGAAATGAATCACAATTTAGAATGGCTCAAATCATTTGTTATCGAAACTTTAACATAAAAATACATGGTCTGAATAAAAGATATTACCTCGATTTGGTTGCATTTGTACGAATTTTCCCGATCCCTTAATAAAGCAATTAAAGCAGTCATAACACTCGGTTATGCAGTCATTTTGTCCTTAAGAATTTCATTTGGAATAATATGGAATGAGGTTGAACTTAATAAATCATTAAGGTTTTATTCAAAGATGTACCTTTACTCCCAATGAAGAGTGTCAGAAAGATTACAATAGGTAAAATAATTATTGTGGTCAAAATCTTCATGTCAAGCAAAATATGTTTGTAGAGTGTAATGGATTTCTAACTTGAAAACACTATTTTGCATATTCCATATGAATCTTTTTTCATCTGACATCAGTAAATTGATGGCTTTTACATGACACTATAGAAAATTTATTATGTAAATTATCTTTTCACTCATGTTTCAAAAAAAAACTCCACTTGCAGAAACCTTGCGGAATGTATCTTTTTTGTGTGTGTGTATAAGTAATCATAATCAACATTTTTGACCTCTGGTTGACCCAAAAATCATTAAAAATTTAACTATTCCCAGCCTAGCAAAATCATCTTTTATGATTCATATTTGGAAGACACATAATTTGAAAAAAGCTGATCCTGTGGACACACCATACATGGTCTTGGGTCAAGGTCAAGCAAATGTTTGTAAATTTTCAAACCTGCCTTGTCAAGTAGACAAAAAATATGGCGGGTGAGTGGTCCTGTAGATTAGGCCTAGATGGGTTATCCAATTGAAAAATTTTACTGTTGCAGGGAAGTTGATATTTTGTCTTGAGAGGTTGGGCAAATTTTTAAGATTGTGCTTAAAAGTGAAAAGTATGAAGAATTTTCTTGCATTCTTTTCTTTTTTTTGTTCCACATACTTTACAAGGTAAATAACTTTTTAAGAGATTCAATTAATATGTTATTGCTTTAGTGCTAAATGTGATTTTCATACCCTGTAGTAGTGATGGGTCCGGGTCAAAAATTTTTGTTGCTGGGGTTGGGTTGGGTCAGCCATCTTTGAATTGGGTTTGGATTTGGAAATTTTCCCCCTAAAAATTTCAAATTTTTCAATTCTTTTGTCCCTTCAGGACAAAAAGAATCTGCTCAGGTCAAACAGTACCCGGGTCAAAGCTGGGTCGGCCTCTTATTTACTGCAGGTCAAAAGTATGCCCATCTCTACCCTGTAGTCCAAAAATAATCAAGGTATCAACAAATGAATTATCTTTAGACCTCTATTAAACAGTATTCTTATATTTCAAAAAGATGCAAAGCAAAATAAAAACACATACAATACTGATGCCTGATAAAACTAATGATAAAATGACTTTTATTTCAACATTTTGTTCTAATTCATTGATTTTAGAATCTTCTGTGGTTAAATTGAAATTATGAAAGGCAGTTGATGTTTTAAGGGAGCCACTTTCTGCTTTAGTTGAAGTCAAGAGCTGATTTTTTACATTTTCCAAATTGTAGGAAGCTTCCTTAGTGGTAATTGTATTTGTAGTTGTATGGGTCGAGTCTTTCATCTTTTTAGCATCTGTCTCATAATTTTTATTTGTCTGACTATTGTCAAAACTATTTGGTGTTATTCTAAGCCTGGAATCTGGTCGTTGAGAACTAGATGAAAAATATAAAAATGAACTTTCGATGAGGCTTTTTTGATTAGTTGAGGTCTCTGTGTACAAAATTGATGTAGAATTTTCCAATATTTCATTGCTGACCAAAACACTTGATTGAAAATCTAAAGATTGATTTTGTGTTTTAGTTTTACTTGTTACTGTTTGAAACAAACCCTCTGAACTATCTGATGAAGTTCTGATTTCAGTAGAATTGTCAGCTGAATTAGTCATGGTTGATAATTTAAATGATTCCAAATAGTTTTCCTCATTTGTTGAATTATCTGAAGCATTAGTCCAATTATTTACTGAAGTTGTCAAATTATCAATTGTGATGGATTTCGAATTGTCATGTTCTGAAACATTTAAATCCTGAGCAAGTTGAGATGTTTGGTGATCTGACATTGGGACGTGGGGATCCAGACTCTGGGAGGAGGACTCAGGTTGTGTTGAGCTTTTGAAATTTACTCCAATTTCATCAAGATGGGAATTTGAGGACTCTAATGCATCGTAGTATTCTGTAATCAGCTTTTGGTTCAACACTGTTGAAAAATCCTCTGTGGTATCTTCTTGTTGAGAAGATGTTTCAACATTTGAAACTGGTGGATCAAGATTCTTGAAATTGTCAGACTGTTCCATGATTTTAGTACTTTCCAAGAAGTCTGAAGTACTCTCAAATTCTGTTCTTTCTAGAATGTTGGTTGAAATAGTTGAGCTTTTATCTTGATTCAAAGTTTCCTGGTTTGTGATCATTGATTTGTGATCAAATAAGCTTGAAGATTGTTCAAGATTTTCTGATGTCAAAGACCCAAAAGAGGTTTGGTCAAAGTCTGATTGAGAAAAAGTTGATGTCAAAGGTAATCCAGTTGAACCCTCATGAGGAAAAGTTGTCAGCTTTGAGTCTTCCACATTGTAGTTTGGCCAGTTCTGAACAGTTTCTTGATCATTTGTTACGGCTGATGGTGTGGAACTTCCTTCTTCTGAAGAACTTGTGCTTAACTGATCTCTTCCAAAAGTTGCTGATTTTGCCATTTGAGATGGAAAATCGAACTTTTCAGTGTTTCCATCATTTGAAGTTGAATATGGTGTTTTTTGATACTCTGATGAAGGTTGGCTTGTTTCAGTTGAAAGGTTAAAAACTGTTGTGTTTAAGATGTGGAAACTGTCCTCCATGATTTTTGTCGTTACTTCTTGCTGAGGAGATTGATTATGAAAATCTTGACTATCAGAATTTGGTTGAACAGACGAAGTTAGAAGAAATAAGGTGGAAGCTTTTGTAGAAGTTGGTGTTTCATCAAGAATCTTTTGGCTAGCTTCTTGAGGAGTGTCTTGAACAAATACATTTGTTGTTGCATTAGTTGAAGATAATAGTGATTTACTTTCTTGTTTTTCATCTGAATTTTGAGCTCTGGATATCTCATTTTCCTTATTTGTTTGCTCAGTGGTAAATTCATGAAATACATTTGAAGTTGTTTGTTCGATTTTCAAATGAACCTCTGTTGTACTCTCTGATTCTCTAGGGGTTTTTGTTGTTAGATAAAAAAGGTTTGTGCTGATGTGAGTAGTAAAAGATGTCCACTCTGAAGATGTTCGATAAGGATTTGCAGTAGCATAAGTAGAGAAAGCAGTGCTTGTTTCTATGCCTAAATAAAAGTTTATGTTTTTAACTTTTTTGGTACTTTTCAATTCAGCCAACCTAAATACAGCTTTTTCTATACACATAGACAGCTCTCAAATCTTTCCAGTAACTTAAAAACTGGTTAACCTGGACAAGATTGAGGTCCTGTTACAAAAGTCTTTGACTTTTCAACTTCAAATATCTCTGACCACAAGAAGCAAGTATTGGTGGCGAAGTCATAAGTGAAGTTCAAGCACATTGAAGGTACTGAATCTTGACAAATTTTTTGACACTCATCCACGTACGGGACATTATCCACTAAAAAAATTCTTCATCAATTTTATCATCAAATCTTTTGAAAACTGTTTTTTTTTAAACCTTTAGATAAATGAAAAGGTGTTCCTGCAGAAACTTTGGTTGATTCAGAATAACAATTTTCTGTAAAATACTGAGTGGTATAAAAAAGAGTAAAAAAGAAACTCTAAAATCTTATCCAACTCTTTAATGATTTTGCATCTGGTTTCTCTATTTTCCCCCTACACGAATTGAACTAATGTTCTTTCCCCAACTCCAGAACACCAGAGTCAGGGTTGTCAAGTGGTATGAAGCTGGAATTCTATCCCAGCAACCCGGATGCAACTCTTGCCCGGGTAAAACCATAAAAACCACCTAGTGTGCATTTAATGACCGCGAGTCGCAAGGTGTACTTAAAAAAAATTCAATTGCTTTACGCCCGAATATTTTTATTGGCAGAATTAAAATCTATTTTCTTGCAAAGAACAAATGATCATCCTGCATTAATTCCCACTTTGCCAGTAAAGCAAATGAATTAAGAGAGTTATTTTACCCTGAAACTTTTGACCCAAAACTAGCTTGTATGATAACTTTTTTCCAATTAATTTTTCAGAGCCCTGTCACAAAAATAAATGTCTTTCTAGGTTATGTACATCTGTGCCACTTACAAAAATATTAAAGCCTCTTAGATTTTAGGGAATTACAAGAGCATGTCTCACTTGCCAAAATTCAACTTCACATCTTAATTATAAAGAGAACATTCAAGGCTGACTGTTATTTTCAGGAGAGCTTGGCAAATTTAGCAAGGATCAAAGGCATCTTAATGAAAACTGAGATCTAAGGTCTGTGTAGTAAAGTGGCAAGAAGCTGGAATTCTACCTCAGCAGCCCGGGTTCGACTCCTGCCCGTGTAAAATGCCACAAAAAAAGATCAAAAACCACCTAGTGTGCCTTAAATAATGACTACAGAGTCGCAAGGCGTTCTTAAAAATGTTTAAAAAATAGGTTGTTGGTTCAAATCCCCCAACCATGCCAGAAATTGCAAAAAAACACACAAGGCACCTTCAGTCAGGGTAATAGTAATCTGCTGTGACCCTTCAAAAGATGATTACCTTGGATTATTCTTATTCTTATTATTTGATTGTATCTCCAACAAACAAATTTACAAAATTATGTGCTTACCTGGACAAAACCTTTTGATAGAAACTGCCATTGGTCTATCATAAACTAGTGACCTAAACCTTCCAATTAAGTAGCATGTTGAATTATTCTTGTACCAAACAGAATGCAAACATTTTCTAGCCAAATTAAATTTGTAGTCCGTTTGGCAAAGACGTTGGCAATCACGATAATTGGAGGTGTTTACCTCAAACTAAAGAAAATTAAGCTTTTAATGCTTTGGATCATGATTTAGTAAAACAGAGTATTATTCACATCAAACCATCCTCCAAAGGTTATTCCTTGTGCAAAGCACAGACCCTCATAGCAGAAACCTTCCCAAAAAACATAAATTATTATTTTAAATTTAAAGTATATTTTAAAGTTCTTTCAAAAAACTCAAAACTCACCTATAGATAAAATAGATGACAAGAAAAGCAAAAATATGCCATGTTTTTGATTCATTTTTGAAATAAGTGTGACTTTGACTTTGAAGGTATTTTACAAACAAAAATTATCAACATGACTTTGCCAAAAAATCGCAATGAGATTGATATTTTTACTTTTCTGACTGTGAGGTTCAGACATTTTTTTAAACAGACTTTAAATGCCTAAAAATTAATATCCATTGGAAGATTTTTTACCTTTTATTTTAAGTAAAAAAAAACTCCTGGTGCAATTGAAATTTTATTTAATTCCATTTTTAGCCGTAATAAGTGCTTTTTACTAAATAGGCATAATTCAATTTACACAAAGCTTTAATTTGGACTTATTATCTACAGTTTACAATAAACAAAAGTCCTTAACTTTCCCAGCACAGCACTTACTAAGGTTAGATAGCCTTTGGTGAAATGTCAATACAGTCAAAGATCAAAACTATTGTCAGTATGCAAAATGCATTCAAAAAAGTTTGATAAAAATAAAAATTTTAATTTGTTAAAAGATAGCTTATCTCACAGATTAATGAATTACTAAATTAAATATTTTTATAGGTAAATTCTTATGCGATGTTTGTCAGATAAGTTAGTCCAATCCATGTCAAATAGTTGAAAGATTTGATTGGTTTTGTTTCTAATTGCTTGATTTCCAATCTTTTTCTCCTTGCATTGTAAGACCTTTTTTGTCCACCAGATCTTTAGGAGGTTTAAATATTTTTGGAGATATACTGCTTAGGTAGTAAGGTAACCTGTGTTTGATCGTATTAATGATGGTAGAGCCAATGATGTAATAAGCGAAAACCTTTGGATATACTTGCCCAAGAGTATCCTGCATGTCACTCACTTGGGATTACCATCTGCCATTCTCTGACAGCAGCTCTCAAAAGCTTATAGTTAATCACATTTCATATTAAAGTAAATGCCAAAGAAAGTGGTATAAAAAGATTTGTAAACCATGCTGGATAAAGCTTTGGGATTTTGTTTTGCTTTTAGAGGTTCAATAACAGGTCAAAGAAAAGACTTTGTCATCTGGGTTTGCTTGGATTGATAATTTCTCCGGAAAATAATCCTAGAGTTCGATGATTGATTGTATGGCTGACCCGACCCAATCCAGGTCAAAAATTACTGACCCAGAACCACCACAACTCTGGGGGGCTTAATAAAGTTTTTATAAAACAGACTGCACACTAAATTCAATTTTAAGGGAGACATTTTTATATACAAGACACTCAAAAAATAAATTTTAAGCCATGCTATGCAACTCGGAGAATTCTGTTACTCAGCCTTTCTACAAAATTTCAAAAGTTCTCTTGGTCACTTTTGTTGCATTTACATGTGTAGTCTGTGTTCCAAATCTCATCTCTAATCTCACCAACCTAACTTTAATTATCTATGAACCATTAAGTGGAGCCAAATATCCCTTGGGAGGCTACTGATGGACATCTTCCCCATAGGAAAATGAATACTGATTTTATTTTACTTTATTCAAAGCCATTGAAGAAAAAAAAGTTTAAATATCAAATCGTTGTAAAATACCTATTGATTTCAAAATCAACTTAGTTAAATTTGTAATCAATTTTGAATAACAATACTGTAATTCTATCAAAGATTTGACACAATCAAACTATAAATTTTTTGCCCTAATTTAACCTAAGGGAAAAGGCAATTTTGGCAATTTAAACTGGCCAAGTATTTCATTCAGAAATCTTCCTCCTTTTGTTTTGGAAGATGGCCTAAAATAAAATCTTAAACTATAAAAGCAATGAAAAGTTAATATAATAACATTACCTCTTAGTAGTCTTTATCAATCCTTTAGAATCGAGCTTGCCTTTTCAAATAAAAATAAAATGTAACTATCTTTCATGAGTATCATATTAAGGAATAATTTTATAAATTCAAATACCAGAGGCTATAGGGTTGCCTGAAAAATAATATGTTTTTCATAGTTAAATTTACTTTTCAGTAAGCACAATGTATGGGCTTAAAATCAACTCACCGTAAGTGCGGTCATAATCCGAATAGGAATAATCTGTTTCATTGATGAAACAACCATATTGGTATATTAGAAAAGCATTTTTTGATAAACTTCACAA
>Ga0194133_10010276_pt1 | contig 10558 bp, 12 predicted proteins | sample TA2KigOf40mmetaG_FD_155448 | JGI IMG/M metagenome (GOLD analysis project Ga0194133, IMG submission 155448) | Freshwater microbial communities from Lake Tanganyika, Tanzania - TA2015055 Kigoma Offshore 40m | ecosystem: Environmental > Aquatic > Freshwater > Lake | place: Tanzania: Lake... | reverse complement strand
CAACTGCCTATATTTTAACTGCAAAACATAATTCGAAAGCATGTCAAGTAACCTTAACTGAAAAGAATGTCTTTAATCGAACGGGCTGCGATGGCTAGAAAAGCTTTTACATTAATTGAAGTTTTAGTTGTGGTTATGATAATTGGTATTTTGTCTGCTGTTGGAGTTTACGGGTTTAGTAAATATACCGATTATGCAAAGAGAAAAATAACAGAAAAAAATTTTTTTACTGTTATCAGTGTTATTGACGCTGAAATTGCAAAATGTAAATTATCTGGCAATAGACCCACAGCACTGACTTTTAATTTACCCTGTCCTTTTCAGGCCTCAGCATATTATCAAGAGTGTGCTGCTGTATATATGTCATTTAGATATAAAATTTATAATCCTTTGATGCCCTATGAAGCAAAAGCAGGTACAACCACGGGATTTAAATGCCCAACACTGGTGGAGGAAAAAATTAGAGGAGGAGTTAGATCGGGGGACGGTCAGGAGGATGGAGATGTGAATATTGTAATATGTCCGAGACCCCCTTATTGCTCACCAGACCCTTCCAGTGATGGAAAAATGAAAGTGATGTGGTGGTATGATGGCTTAAAAATGCAGGACTCAAGGATTATAAAATTAATAAATTAACTTCAGCTTTTACATTAATTGAACTTTTAGTTGTTGTTGCAATTATTGGAATTCTTGCGGCAGTTGGAATTGTATCTTTTGGTGGTTTTACAAATAGTGCGAAAGTATCAGCAACCAAACAAATTGAGTCGCAAACTATTAAGTATACAAAAGCTGAAATTATGAAATGCAAAACTGGTGCCGCCACAGCTATGAATGGGTATTTAAATTGTACAGCTTCTAATCCAGGTTTGTTTGCTTTTAATGTTATGCAAGCCTTAACAAATGTGAGTTCCTTAAGAGTTGGAAATATTGACTATGGCGTGTTGAAAGACTCTAAAAATCCATATGATAATTCTTTACCTGCAATTAGATCAAGAGCTGATTATGAAGTTGGCCAGGTGAGCATTTCAGTTATTGGTACAAATTTGCAATTGAAAACTTGTTACAGAAGTGGATGTGCCGCAGCAGATACTTCTTTAGTCTTAATTTCAACAACTGATTAAATAGATTTTAAAGTATATATTAATCTTTAAATAGAAGTTTTTTCCATTTTCTTTTAAGGTATAATTTGCAACAAATTTATAATTATGCTTAATAAAATTAGCGAACTTGCTAAGACTAATCTTAAAATCTCAGATTTTCATCTAAGAGAAGGTTCAAATATCGCCTATCGTGTATTAGGAGAAATTTTTCAAGATACAAATTCTCTAATTAAAAAAGGAGATTTAGAGGAATTATTAAAGAAAAATTGTACCGAAGAAGAAGTTCAAAATTTTCATAAACATAATGAATTAGATTGCGCCATTAATCTTGCAGATTTTAGGTTTAGAGCTAATTTTTTTAAGACATTAAATGGAATTGCCGCAGTGCTTAGACGAATTGTAACTAAAATTCCATCCATGGAAGAATTAAATCTACCACCGATTATGTATGAGATAGTTGAGGCACATAAAGGTTTAGTTTTAGTAACTGGTCCTACAGGATCAGGAAAATCAACGACACTTGCTGCAATAATTGGAAAAATTAATGAATTAAGACCTAGAAATATTATCACAATTGAAGATCCAGTAGAGTTCATTCATCATGACAAAAAAAGTATTATTTCCCAACGTGAGGTTGGCAAACAAACATCATCATTTGCACGAGCTTTAAAAAGTGCTCTTCGAGAAGATCCAGATGTTATCTTAGTTGGTGAGATGAGAGATTTGGAAACTATCTCAATGGCATTAACTGCTGCAGAGACTGGACACTTAGTATTAGGTACTTTGCACACTAGTGGTGCTCCTAATACTATTAACAGAATCATAGATGTTTTTCCTCCAGGTCAGCAAGGTCAAATTAGAGCTCAAATTGCAGAGTCTTTAAAAATGATCATTACTCAAAAACTTATAAAGAAAAAAGATGGAACGGGTAGAGTTGCAGCATTTGAAATCTTAACGTGCACACCTCCAATAAAGAATTTAATTCGAGAGGCTAAAGTTCATCAAATTCCAAGTGTAATGCAAACCTCACAAAAAGATGGAATGGTTACTATGGAAAAATCTATAGAAGTTTTAACTCAAACTGGCGCTATTACAGGTGCAATTGATTAAACAAAAAGGATTATCGTTAATAGAATTATTAGTAGTCATCGCTTTAATTGGAGTAATTTCAATTGTTGCAATACCAAATGTAAGAGAATGGCTTGTAAAAAAAGAGATGGAAAAAGATTTAAATACTATTTTTGGCATTATTAAAAATGTGTCAAATGATATTGGAAATAATGTTTTTGAGATGGGTGGGGTATTTTTTGAAAATAACAATGGGAATGGACTAATTATTAAAGTTAGATATCGAGGGCCTGATAAGTTTCGTGCTTTTCAAACCTGCAATAATAATGACTCTGAATGGGATGGTATAGATACCTATAGTTCAAGCTCTCAATCAGAGCACTATTCAACTTTTTCGAATATAAGACTTAATAAAGCAACAGCTGGTTTTTGTTTTTCAAAAAATTTTACAGTTAATTTCGCAGGTAACGTAAGCCTATGTCATAAAGAAAAAAACACTAGTCAAACTTGTCAATTAGTGAATACAAATGATCCTTATTATGATTTAATTATTCAACGAACGGGTAAAGTTGGACTATTAAAGTACTCTTATGAGCAAAAAAGTTGGCTTAAACAATAAAGGAATAAGCTTAGTAGAGGCTCTGGTCTCTATCGTGGTATTAACTGTAGGCATCGTATCGGTTTTACAATTGTCTGTTTATGCAGTTCGAACTGCGGATGTTTCTCTTGAGAAAACAAAAGTAAATTTTCTCTCTGAAATGATGATGGAAACTTTAGTTGTCAATCAGAGCAATCTTCAAAATTATCAATTAAATATTAATGACTGTAATTACAAACCCAGCAATGATTTGCAAAAAATTTGGACTGAAACTTATAAGAATGTTTTAGATACTAATACAAAAACAACACGATGCCTTCCAGGTGACAAAAAGCTTGCAACAATTACAAATAATACAAATGCAAGTATAAATTTAAGTGTTGGTGGAGGAAAACAAAATAAATTTTTAGGATTTTCAAAAATTGAATAATTTTTTCAAAAATAACAAGGGATTAACCCTTGTAGAAATTTTAGTAGCATCTGTCATTGGTAGCATGACAGTTGCAGCAATATATTTTTCCTATGGCGTTTTTTCTAGCACCTATCTTGGTATTGTTGCAAAAGTACAGGTAAGCAAAGATATAAGAAATGCATTAACAGTAATTACGAAAGATGTTCGTCTTGCAGGATATACATCAAAAATTCCCCCTCAAAGTGGCGGGATAAGCTTTGCACCTTTTACTACGATGAATAATAAAATTATTATTAGAAAAAACACATATTTTAACGCGAATTCATCTCCCGGACGTTACGAGAGTGGGGTTAATGATGTATTAGAAGTTATTTATGATCGAGATCGAAGTACAAGAGTGAGAGTTTCCTACGCTCAGAGCAATGATGGTTTTTTAAAAAAAAGATTATCACGCTGTTTAAATGCTGATTGTTTAAATGATAATGATTATATTTTTAATGAGACCGGATTTTATGATTATCAGTCTATTGCTGGGCAAGGGTTAGAAGCATTTAAAGTTGTAGTATTTAATTCCTCAGGAACCCAAATTGATCATTCTCAAGCTAATCAGGCTCAATTTATCAGGGTATCAGTGCTTTATTCTTCCGCAAACAATGGTGAGCTTCATAAAACAAGCCAAGAACAAACTTTTAGAGTTGAGGATTATACATTTTCAAAAACTGACAGATTTTTTAGAGATATGGCAAGCGTTTTGATTTATCCAAGAAATATTCAGCCAACAAGATGATACACAAAATAAAAAAAAATAAAAAACATAATCAAAAAGGATTTGCACTTGTTCTTGCTATTTTAATTTTAGTAGTGATGTCTATAATGGGTGTGACATTAGTCACGATTGTTTCTAGTGATTTCAGTGAAAATGAAAAAAGAGATGAATATCAACAATCTCTGTATGCAGCAGAAACAGCTGTAAACGAGGCAAAAGTCTGGCTTAAGAAACAAGGTTTACCAACATCTACCCAAGCTTTTAATGGTGGTGGAGTTACAGGATGGTGTCAAATTTCACGATTTAATGATTTAACAAATCTTGCAAATACATCTGTAGTTGGTTCGGCGCCAAGTGGAGGTAAAAATTTTAACACAATTATTAATACTTCTGGCGAAGACAAAATTAAATTTGAAAGTTTTGAATTTTATTGGTTTATAACTTTTCCGCCAACTTGGGATGCTGCAACGAGTAGTTACAAAACAGTGACACAAATAAAAGCAAGAAGTAGTGGGGCAACAGGAGCTAATATATCGGAGGGCGCAGAGTATAAAGGTCAATCAACTAGCTCAGGCTTATATTATAAAATTTATGCGTGCGGAAGAAAAAAACCCTCACTTATTCCTTTTGAAAACACGCCTGTTGCTGCTTTAGATATATTAGTCAAGGTTACAAGATGATTAAATTATTTTTAAAAATAACAGTTTTTCTTCTTATAACTCAAAAAGTTTTTGCCTGTCCTATAAATTTTAAAAAATTTGGTTCTAAACCTGATTTTAATAATTTATCGACAAAACCAATTTCATTTGATGACCGTAAGGGAGGTCTAACTTTTTTTGTTCCAATAGAAAATTTTTGTAAAGATAAAGTGTTATTCGGAACTATGGTGATATTTTATTATTTTAATAATGAATTAGTTAAGATAGGTCTCGAAAGGCACAATTATAATGATCGAGAATTATTAAAATTAGCAATAAAAAACTATGGTAATTTTAATAGATCACTAGGTAAAGATGAAAAAAAATGGGTTGGAATGCATATATGGCAAACAAATAATGATATCATTAATTTTGTAGCTATTGATAACGAAAAAAATCGCTTTGAAAAATTAGAAGTTAGTTCCAAGAAATATATTAATCAAACTTTAAAATCCTCACCACTTCTTGTGCAATGAAAAATTATTTATTTTTATTTATATTTATATTTTTTTTTTCATCCACATCTTTACCTAAATCTCCTCCGCCTGGAACAGGTACAGCGGATGTTCCAGCTAACATAATGATCATGTTGGATAATTCTGGAAGTATGGCTTGGGGTCTTTTGGATCGTCCAATTGATGTTTCAGTTGATGCTTCAGGAAACGTTTATGTATTGGAATATGTTAAAGGTCAGATAAGCGTTTTTAATAGCTCCGGAGTTTTGCAAAGAGTATGCGGGAATAATACACAAGGTTATAAATTCAATTATCCAAGACAACTAACAGTTTATAGAAATAAAGTATTTATAGCTGATACAGGAAATACTCGAATTGTGAGTATTAACAAAGATAACTGCGCACTTATTGGCATTACTGCATTTAATCTTGCAGGAGCAGGACCTATGGCAATTGCTGTAAGGGGCGATGATATAATGTATACTAATCTAAGCAATGGTTGGTTTTTTGTATTAAATCATAGAGCCCCTTATTACACCATTGATAGAAACAACGCATCGAGCAACATCCAATATTTTACTCTTACAAATTTTGCTTCGAGTGCAACTGGTCTTCATATAACTGGGAGTAGATTATTAGTGTCCTCTCCTGGTGGAACACATTATAGAGAAATTAATACCTCCTTTAACACTATCAGTGGTCTTGCTTCCAATCAATTTCCCCCTAACGGTTACGGCTTTTATAGTTCTTCTTACCCAGGTGCTAATGGGTATTGGGGAGATACTACTTTAAGAGATGCGGTTTTTGATGATAATTATAATGTTTATATCTCTGACTCATATAATTATAGAGCACAAAAATATAACGCTAGTAACACCTCAAGCGCCACCTACTCAGCAAAGGTCGGCACACCTAGTCATTTAAATCCTTTCAATACTCCATATGGAATGGGTGTTGATACAAGCAATAATATTTACGTTGCAGATTTTGTAGCTAATAAAATTTATAAATTTAACAGTAGTCTTGTTCTTTCAGGAACCATTACTGGAGGTGGCTCAACAACGGTTGGTGGGTCAGGATCTCTGGCAAATGCTAAAAATAGAATGGATGTTGCAAAAAATGTTATAAAAAAAATAGTAAGCAATACTGAATTAAACACAGGTGCAAACTTTGGATTAATGGAATGGGGCTTTCCCAATGCACTTTCCAATGGTGGTTTAAGAATTAGAGTACCTGTTGACTCAAGCGGGGCCAAAAAAATTTATGACGATCCAAATGTTGGAGTTGATGGGATTATTGCAAACGGATCTACATATTTAAACGCCGGTTTAAATTTAGCAAAAAATTACTTTAATAATGGGTCCAATCAAACAATCGGTAATGTATTTTATTCATCCCCAATTAACAGAAATGCCTCTTGCCAACTAAATTATTTAATAGTTATAAGCGACGGTGAGTGGGAGGTACCTGAAGAGGTAAATACTATAGCTAATTCATTAAATACTCAAACCCCCTCTATTAAAACTTTTGTTGTGGGATTTGCTATTGGAGGAAGTTCAACAAATTATTCAAATTTAGCAATTGCTGGTGGCACAAAACTTCCTTTATATGCAGAGGATGAAGAGACATTGCTACAAAATTTAACTCGAGCTATCGCACAAATTTTATCATCAAGACTTACTTTTAGCACGCCAGCTCTCTCATCAACTTCTGATAATGAATTTATTTATCAAGCAACTTTTGTATATTCCAGCAATAAGCAGTGGGAAGGAAATTTAAAAAAATTTAAGTTTGAAGGTTCACAGCTAGGGGCAGAGATTTGGGATGCAGCTGATATATTAAATAAAAGAATTTCGAGCAGAAACATTTGGACAACTGGTTTAAATGTAACAGGCATAAATAATTTCATTGATACTTATAGCACAGAACTACAAGCAAGATTTATGTCACCATCAATCACTTCAACTACGGATGCTGCTAAATTAATAAATTTTGTAAGAGGAGTTGATACCTACGATCAAGATAATGATAAAAACACAACTGAGTCTCGACATAAGCTAAATGATATTTATCGATCAAAACCGATAATTGTTGGACCACCAACAGAAGTTAATGAGACAGATAGAAATAACGATTATGACGATGTATTTTACAAACTTAATAATGGATATAATAATTTTGTTAACGGCACTAAATGTGGAACTACTTGTAAAATTAGACGTGAGATACTTTTAGCGGGTTCAAATGGTGGAATGTTGCACGCCTTTGATACTAGCACAGGTGAAGAATTGTGGGGTTTTATACCACCCAGTCTATTAAATAAATTACCCAAAATAATTTCAAATATCTCTAATTATACCAATTCTATTTATGGGGTAGATGGTACCGCTGTAGTTAAAGATATTTATTATGGAGGAACTTGGAGAACAATAGCTTTAGTCGGACTTGGAAGGGGTGGGCAAAGTTATTTTGCCTTAGATATTTCAAATCCAACTGCACCGACACATTTATTTACGATTGAAAATGATGATTTTAGACAAGTAGTAAATTTTTGGAATAGTTCAGGAATTAAAACTTCTTACCTTTATACTTTTGGATCTGTAAGTCCTTCAAGTAAAGATTATTCAAAGTTAGGAGAAACTTGGTCAACTCCAAGAATATTTAGAATAAATGTTAATGGAACTCAAAAATGGGTCGCAGCATTTGGCGCTGGTTACAATGGAAGTGTAAATCCAAATTTAGGATCAGCAGTGTTTATTATGGATTTAGAAAACGAAGGTAATGTTTTAAGCAAAATTGACATTCCTGATTTATCAAACGGTATTGCTAATTCAGTTCCTTCAGATTTAATAGTTGTAACTGCAAACGGTACTTCAAAAGCCTCTTATTTTGGTGCCATGATATATGCATTAGATTTAGAGGGTAAAATAACAAAAATTGATGTTACTAGTACGGGCAGCACATCTTCTTCTCCAAGTTATAAATCAATAAGATTATTTGATGCACAGACAAACACAACTAATGGACGTTATATTTTCACTGGTGGAGAGTCATCAATTGATAAGTCTGGAAATCTTTGGTTGTATTTTGGAACAGGTGATATACAAAAAATACAAGATCAAACGAGCGGAATTTCAAATAGACTCTATGGTATTAAGGATAAAGATTTTCCTTTAATGAATTTATCAGCTACTTCAGGCACAATTGCAAATTGTAAGAATAATACAATTTCTTCTGCTCAGAATTGTCCTGGTTCAAATGATTTTGGCTGGTACATTGATCTTAAACTTAATCAAAAAGTTTCAGCACAACCAACAATTAAAAATCAAACAGTTTATTTTCCGATATATGAACCATCTACAGGTTTAAATATTTGCTCTGCAGGACAAGCATTAATTAAAGCAACTAGTACGACTTGTGGAGAAACAATTACCTTTCAGGGAAGTGCTAATCTAAATTTAGGAGGTGGAGTTGCAACCAAAGTTCAAACTATTGGTTCAAAAATTGTAGTAGGTATAAGTGGTAAAAAAATAGATACGTCTGCAAAAGAAAGTATTGTTATTACCGATCAAGTTGGCACAGTAGAATCAAGTGTTACAGTAGAGGCGTGGAGAGAAAATTAAAAATCTCATCCATAAAAATTAGATAAACAAGATTTCCAATAATTATAAAAGGTCCAAAGGGTATTTCATTTTTCATCTTTATTGTACCCTTCATTAATTTTGGAGCAATTACGATTAGTGCAATAATTGAGGCTAAAAATATTATAATAAATACCGACTGATAACCAAACCAAAGTCCAATTCCACAAAATAATTTTGCATCTCCTAAGCCCATACCTTCTATTTTTTTAATTTTTTTATATAATTCTATTATTATCCAAATCATGGCATAACCTACCATTCCTCCTATGATTGATGAGGTTAGATCTGTAAATAAAAATATGTCTAAGTGAGGTATAAAATTTTTAAGAAATCCAGAAACAATAAGAATAAAATTTAGTGAATTTGGAATTATAAAGTGTTTTAAATCGATAAAGAAAATAATTAAATAAATAGAAAAGATAAAAATAAGCAATACTGATTCAATTGAAAAACTAAAAATATAATAAATACTAACAAAGCTTACGGCTGAAATAATTTCTACAATTAAATATTGTAAGGAAATTTTTTTTTTACAATGATAACATTTTCCTTGTAGGTAAAGATAAGAGAGTATTGGAATATTTAAATACCAAGCAATTTTTTTTTTACAAAAGGTACAATGTGAGCGTGTTGTGACAATACTTTGCTCAAGAGGTAATCTGTAAATGCACACATTTGCAAAGCTTCCAAAAATTGCCCCAATAAAAAATAAAATAATATAAGTTTCAAACAACATTCATTTTTTTAATTTAAAACTCTCTATAAGTAATATACATTTTATAAATTTATCGATTGAAAACGTCATGAAAACCAAGGGTTTTACACTTATCGAGCTTCTTGTTGTTGTAGCCATAATTGGAATATTGGCTGCAGTTGGCGTTGTTAGTTTTAGTAATTTTATGGATAATTCAAAGCAAATGGTAAATGAAGCTTTTAAAAAATAGAGGTATTTTTTGAAAATACCACTTGGATGGATAACTATTGTTTTACTTTTGGCAGGAATATTACTTCTGAATTTGAAATTTTATGGCACAGGAGTAATTTTTATCTTTTCTTCATTTTTTACGTTTGTAGTTTTTTTCCTTACGAAGCCTTTTAAAGAATATCTATATAGGAATGAAATTAGCCTTTCTTTAAGAAAAAAATTATTAGTTTGTGATTTATTATTTAATATATTGATAATTGGAGTATTTTTTTATTACATATCTGTAGGACATGTCTCTGAAGATGATGTTGGATTGCTCATGGCTAATGCTAATGCCTATATGAAAATTTTTTATATTTTTAAATATATTTTTATATTATTTATCATAAAGGTGACATTAAAGTTTCTTATTAAAAAAGTATTTAAATGAAAAATTTATGCAATACGATCATGTATCAAATTACCTTGCGGTACACCTGGAGAAAGATCTATGGTTGATACAAACATTTTAACTAAAGAAATATTTGTTGATTAAATTAGAGAAAGGCTTCACCTTAATTGAACTTCTAGTTGTCGTAGCGATTATTGGAGTATTGGCCGCTGTTGGAGTAGTTGCCTATAGTGAGTTCACAAATTTAGCTAAGGAGAATCAAAGTAAATCAAATCATAATATTTTCGTTAAATTTATTAGCACGCAACTATTAAAATGTGTTTCGCAGGGTAACAAAGGCCATTTTGAAGTGAAATCAACATCTAGTAATCCAAATTTTCAAAAACAGTCATGTGATCTTAATCAAACACCCACAGATACACTTATGCACGTTTTCCCTAATCATTTTGGTAATGAAAATTTTCGAAATCCTTTTATACCTAAGGAGCCGCAACTCCACGG
>Ga0194133_10010275_pt1 | contig 10559 bp, 6 predicted proteins | sample TA2KigOf40mmetaG_FD_155448 | JGI IMG/M metagenome (GOLD analysis project Ga0194133, IMG submission 155448) | Freshwater microbial communities from Lake Tanganyika, Tanzania - TA2015055 Kigoma Offshore 40m | ecosystem: Environmental > Aquatic > Freshwater > Lake | place: Tanzania: Lake Tanganyika... | reverse complement strand
GTAGTATGCATAACTTGAATGATGTTTAGAAATTTTATGTCTTGGAAGCTGAACATTATAGAGGGTTGAATCAGATAAGTTGGATGTGTTGTAAATGTTTTGATGTGAGAACTGTTTTCTGTAATTTTTCTCAGCTGACTTTTTCCCTTCCTGAACTATGGTATGCATTTTTGGAGCAAAGACAATGCAGAGAATAAGCAAGCCAATAATCACTATTGCAAACGATGTTGAGGCATCATGAAAATGAATGGGAGCAAAGCTGCACAAAAGCATCCAGACAATATAAATGGGCATGATGGTTATAGTTGCTGCAGTGATCCATCGCCCTTCATCATAATTTGCTTTGATTTTTAGGACAGAAATGCCGAAGCAAAAGGTGAAAACAAGAAGAACTGAAGGGTAGGAGAAGAGCAATACAAACTGAGCTTGACTCACATTGCAAGAAACATAAGAAGTTTCTGAATCTTGAGCAATTAATATTGGCCCATTTGAAATGTACCATTCTGATGAAATCACAACTTGTACTGCAACCATGAATAGTAAAGAGACCAACTGATTGACTTGAGGAATAGAACCACCTATTCCAACCTTAGCTAAGGACTGAAGCTGCATGATTTTTACAAGCAGAACAGCAAAATTCAATGATAAGGATATTGGAGGAAGGAAATATCTCACAGCACACATAGCTTCATTGGGTGGAAGAAGCCAAGGAATTACACTAGTAAGGAGAAAAATAACACCCAAGAGTAGGACAAGGCCCATAGTTTGGCTACCCCCAATAGTGCCATCACAAATCTTTATGGTCACATAAATTATCATCCAAAGTGCCACAAATATTCCCAATAAAGAAATAGATAAAATTGTCAATGCCCAAGTGCGACCTATGGAAGATTCAAATGATGGCACAGGAATTGTAACTTGAAAGTTGTATGATGAATTCAATTTGCTGCTCAGAAGATCTTCTTGATTGTCTTGTGCAATTGATCTTGAATGAGCACTTCTACATTGAATAATATTTCAGTAAACTTATTTTTTGTAATGAATGGTTTTCCTACCTGTCCACACTGCTTTTCACGACCGCTGGTTTCCAGGTAGTTGGATTTAATTGACTTGAATATGCAAAAGGACGAGAGGAGGACATTGAAGCTGATGATCTTAGTGTTGTGTCTGACAAGGTAAGTGATTTCAAAGTGGTTGTCGTTGTAGTGGTTGCTGGTAATGGCTTTTGAACAGAAGTCAAAGGCAAGAGACCCAAGTTATAATCAGTTTCCAGGCTAATATCATTAAGATCTATGTTTAACCCATCTTGAACAGTAAACCAACCAATCTAGAAAAACTAATCTTTTAGATCACTTTTCAATTAGACATTTTTCTGTTGAATACCTGTTCGATTTCATTAGCTTGTTCATCAATCGAATAAATTTGTTGAATTTGTGTGACAAGCCGACCGTTCTGAAAAAGGTAAGCTAAGATTCTAATTTTTCCGAATTGACATATTTCCACCAAAAAAATTTAAAAAAACCTGTGTAAAATGGTGATGATGTGTTGAAGTTAGTGCTTGTTGATCTTTTGTTGTTGAAGTCATTGATGTAAAAGATAATCTTCTTAAATTTCGAACAATGTCTGAGTGAAGGCCTGGGTGAACTTTTCTCAGACACGATGCTTTCCAATCTTCCAAGCAGTGATCAAGCTTCAAACCAAATAATCTTTATTAAAACTTAGAGCAACTTAACAAGGTGTCAATCGAATTTCACTTTTAAAGACAAATGCTGTGGGTAAATTACCTGAGATAGCCTAAATGCAGCAGCCACTGCTGAAATTGCTTTGACCATAAATGAGACATATGGGTCGGGCTCAAAGCTTGATCGAAAAGTTTCAATGTTTTCCTTGCATTTAGCTTTGCTGGATTTGTTGATTGGACATTGTTTACTCTCCACTTCTTTGATGTAATTGTTCATTATGACAGAAATAGCTGGAGGGGGTGTCTGCAAAGGAAGAAAAGGTACAAAATCACATGTTTCAAAAAATTCTGAATATGTCATATTTACTCTCAGTGACTTAAGAAAAAAATTCTTGAACTCTTCAAGCTCTGGCATGTGCGGCTCCACGAGCAAACCTCCATGAAAAGTTTTTTTCCAAACAATATTTTTTTTGAGATGAAGTCCTACTGATCCTATCAACCACAATGGCAAGGGATCCTAAAGACATTCACAATTTCACATGTATAAAAATATATTCTTGGTAACATGTTCACAACCTAATTTACCTGAATTTTGCTAATTCTTTCAGCAATGCGAAGAACTTCTTCAACTTCTGCTGAAAGAACAATCACTGGATCCACAAAACCCCTCATAGCTATCAGAAAATCATATATTTCACTTAGGTAGCTAGTGTCAACATCAAATACCAGTGTCTAAAAATGGATAGATAATTAGATTTTTTTGGTTTTTTAAAGATAACAGCTCTAGGATTAACTCACCTTCTCAATTTTAATTCCATAAGTGTCACATTCAGCCTCGAAAGTCTTTTGAAACCCCTTCTTGGAAGTGACCAAAAATACTTTTTCCACATTCATTTCAAATACAATGTTTGATAAAGCCTATATAGAAAGGAGAATTTTGGAAAAAGTAATATGGTTATATAAATTCATAAAGTTTCGATATTAAAAAAGTTTGCACAAGTGGATGAGTCAAATAAGGGTGGAAAACACTTCAAGAAAAATTCTAACCTTTGCTTCTGCAACAAAATCAGGCGCAGTTGACACCATGTTTTCATATTTCTCCAGCATTTCATCATTTGGCTGCTCAGGACCAATGGACAATAACGGAATATTGAATGCATGAAGAGCTCTATAATTTTGCCATTTTAGATTTGAAAAGTAATCACAATATTAGTTTGTATCCTTTACCCAGTTGTGTCGCTTCGAAGGCCAACTTTGCCTATTCCAACAACACCTGTATGAGAATTAATGAATCAAATTGAAGCTAGACAGATACAAGAGACAAAAAGAATTGACAACCAGGTGATGCTATATCAATGTTTCTTTATAGTTTGGTTGCTTTTTTCATGTCTGTGGCAACAATCTCACTATCTAGGCTCATAAATACTCACTAAGTTAGACCAATATCTTGAAATTTCTCTTAAAACCATTATTACCTTGTAGCACGAGTCATACCTTTTTAAACATTAGTACAAATATGATTCAAAGATTTAAAGATTTTGACAAGGTCATTTTAGATTGAAGGTTTATTTGTTTTACTTTTTATTTTGGAGATGTGACCTTTTGTGGCTACTATCCTCTTTAAGCCATTGATAATATATTAAGGTATAACTTTTCTGCCCTTGATACCCTCTCATCTTTGTTTTTTGTTGGGTAAGTTTGTTATCAATTCTTTTAAAATTTTGTTCACCTTGTTTTACTTTTTTGCTCTTAGTGAAGGCCAGGAAAATGAGGAAATTGATTGTATCTCATCTAATTTGGACCTTCTTATTAGGGTGGGAAATACACTTTTGATTGGCTCAACAATTAAGGGTATAAAAGGTTGCCTTATTGCTAGCATCCAATACAACAATCTGTTCCCATTTGATAAAATCAAAAAATGCTTAAAAAATAGGTTGCAAAATTGGCTTAATATTTGACTCAATCAATCTTTACTTGCCTAGAATTGGTGGTCCCAAAGTTGGAAGCTCTGGAACAGATCCTATTGGATCCCTGGTTGAGGTGATCAAGTTGAAAAGTTGTTTTTGAGCTATTAAAACAGAACCACAGGTGTCGAGAATTTGCAATCCTGTAAAAATTTGTTCAACACAATTACCTACTTCCTTGCAAAAAAATGATACCCAATTGTAAAAAAGTAGAGTTAGACAAAGAATTAAAACATTCATTTATTTTTCACTCATCAGATCATTTTCAAACAATAAGTATTTGTTTCATATGTTGATGTCAAGTATGACAAAGATTTCATTCTGACATTATGATAGCAATTCATACTAAATTTGAAAACTCTGAATAAAAAGATGATGAAACCGGAAAATATTTGAAATAAGAAATGTATGATTTTGCAAGAGACGAAAATTAGACTCATCACTTTTTGTGGGAAAATAAAGTATGAAATGTCAGAAAAGTTGAAAACTTATCAATGTCTTGGACAAATAAAAGAGGTTTTTGTACATCTTGCTCTGGGCATTCAAGGATCTGACATATCAAAAAAATGGTGAGAATTTTTCTCAAGCATTTAGTTTGAGTGGTGTATAAAGTAATTGGATGATGTATTATCAAGGTATTTGAAATCTGCTCTTATTTAATTTACTTTTTCGCTCAAGTCTCACATGATGTTGGTTTCTTGACACCTTCATGAAATATTGATTTGGTAGGATAAGAAGAAAATTTCTCTGTCGTAGGTGTGGCATCATCACAATTTTATTAACATTTCTGGCACAAAACAAATAAATTTGCATAAAGTATATTATACATCTGGATCAAATTCTTCTGGCTTGCAAAATTTGTAATCATACCAAAAATCAAGTTCTATGGCCTTTAGACTTGCGATCTCATTTCATTGTCAGGATAATTTGATTCAATCAAATTTCACTCTATTTCTTACTCAACTCAATCAAGTTTTGATTGTGACACATTGGCATTCAAAGACTAACGTAATGTGGCTTTTTTGCCTCTTCTTTTGTCACCAGGTGCATCCGAAATTAGTCTCATAAACCGGCCTTGAATGTTCCTGTCATACCCATCCCCACTTCCATGCCAATCTTAAACACAATCATCGGAAGCAGTGAGTAGATGGTACGGTACTCAAAACTACAAATGTCAGTCTGTCTCACCACACAGACAGTAAATCTTGTGAGAGAGAAATTATGAAATTAGAGGGGAATGAGAGCTCAAAAAAAACATAAATTTGTGTTGAAATGGCCTTACTGTATAATCACCAACTGAAATTTTTTTAGTAGTCAATACTTACTTTTTTCTTTTGAAATCTAAACCATGACATGACTTTTAAGGTGACAAATGTCTGAGAAAAGACATAATTTTGTGCAATATATTGATGTTAGTTTTCAAGAACTGTTTCGGCTGAAATTTAAATGGTGTTTTTATAAATGCTGAGGCATCCTTTTCATTTTTTCCCTAACTGAAAATAATTTTCTTTTTTAACCATGACCTCCTCGTTTGGCCTTTCCTATGTCTGTTTTTCTATTCTTTGTCTTTTAATTGTGCTTTTCTCGGTTGTTGGTTTATTCATGAAAAAAAGTTATTTGCTATCAATTTAGAAGATCTTGTGACTGCTGAGGTGATCAATTCAGCCAAGTATTTTTCATTTTTCTATGACTTTTTATAAACAACAAAATTTCCTTTGAATGAGTTTGAATTAGACTAGAGTTAATAATTTGGCAGGTTAAAATTTGAAAGATTTATAACAGATTTTTTAGGTTCCACTAAGAAAGTTTACAGCTGTTTTTTCCATACAATTTTTAATTTTTATGCTTGTTGACAATTCAAACAGCTTCAGAGAATAAAATTGTTTATGGCATCATTGCAGCATTTCCTCAATTTTCCAGATATAACTCTTGACAGATTGGTTCAAGGTAAAAATTTTCATAGGAAAAAGAAAAAAAATAGATTTAAATTTGCTTAAAAGTTGCTCCAGGCATCTTTTAATTTCCCATTTGTAAATATAATGATTTTTCTATTTGGATTTTTCTTTCATTTTCAAGCATGATGTTAAGTAGCAATTTTGAAACTCATCTAAAATCAGACTCTTCAAATTTTAACGGGAGTTCAAAGTTCATCAACCTTGAAAAACTATGAGTAAAAATTTTAAGGGACAATGATTTATGGTTTTTTGAAGGGACTGAGAGGATTTTCATGCCCGCATTATTATCCACAAACATTACAAAATCATTCGAACCATAATTTTTTTGAATTTGTTTGAATTTTAGATTATGTGGAAATTGGTATCTAATGTATTTGGACAGCAAATGAAAATAGTACTTAAGAAAACTACAGAAGTAATTATATTACAAAGAATATAAGCATGAATATTTATTCAAACATGAGTTGAGATGGTTAGGAGCCCCTCACAGAGGTAAAATCCCAGGATGCTGCAGGTAGAGCCACTCACTATGCAAGATATAGTTGAATATTTTTTGCCTAATGGGAAATTTTGCTAAGATGACCTGATATTACACCTTATTTCTGATAAGTTGCCCAAACTGCTACAGAAAACTCAAGGTCCAACTTTGTGTCAAAAGAGTAAGGGTTTTTGTCCTAATCCTTGACTATTTTTTTTATTCATTGAGTAGCTCTGGTTTTGCATAATACTAAAGAAATCTGACCGCAGGAAGCTATAAAGACTTTTAAATTTCATTTCCAAATGAGGATATCCTAAATGGATCTTACTCATTCTTAAAGCTGAGATTAACAGTTTAGTTATAAAAAACAACAAAGATGTTTTGCATCTCATGATAAAGAATCCTATGCAATGTCATTTTCTTTTTATATTTGTTGAATTGAAGAAGTTGAAATTTCTCTTACTCAGCAAATCTGCCCAATTCTCGTTGTATTCAAAACTATGAAAACAAGTTTTGAGTCTTTGAATAGTATTGGTTGAAAAACATACTTACTAATTCATCTCTTTTATAAACACCTGGACAAAGAATCATGACACAAACAATCTACTTGACCCACCTAATGGTCTTTTACAATGAAAGTGAAAATGTTGGAAACCATTCAACAAAACCATTTAAATCATCTGAGGAGGACTAAAGGCTTATTATTTGAAGATTTTGAAAAATGATTAGGCTTGGAAAATACAAATGAATTTTCAATGGAAATACAAAAATTTCTTTTCAGCATGCAGCCTGAATTCTACTTTCACAACAAACTGTCAAAATTTTAGCAGGTTTGGAATGACTTTGCATTGAGTAAATTTATCCTATATTTTTAGAAACAAGATTGTTCCCAACATTGTGGCAAAAACTTTTAGATTTCTTTTTCTAACATCCTCTATAATATAAAAGCATCTGAGAAAATTTTTCAACAATTATCTTTTTTCATATGTACAAATAATTAGGGTAATTGAACATATTTTACATCATACATAGATTTTCAAAAAGATATACCTAGCTTGTACAAATTTCAATTTGCATGACATTATCTGATAAGGATCATTCATTATCAATAATTTTCAGAATAAATATGTTACTATTTCTGTGAGTATATCAGTATTGTGATACAAGTTTCTGGGATCCTTCACCCCAGATTGCAATTCTGAAAAAAGTACTGCAATGACCCCTACAAAGATACAAACAAGTGATGTTCTTTTGGAAGAGCAGGAGAGGTTAATCTCTAAAGTTTATATGCTTGAAGTTATGGAAAGAGCAAGAGCTGTGAACCTTTTAAGTTTAAAAGGATATAACATATATTGAGCTTCCTAATCAAGAAAATAATCAATACTGAAAAGTTTATGGAATGGAAACCCCTTTTCAAAGGTCTGGGAGCAGTTTAAAATGGTAAGGAATTGAAGGGAGAAGCATCTTTGGTTGCCTTCTGGAGGGACATGTCCATTGTTTGAGTTAAATTGTAGGAAAGTGGAAATAAGTGTGATAACAAAATATAGCTTAACATTCTTTGAAAATCGGCTTGAAATGTGACTTTTAGATAAAACTCAACATTTGCATCAAAACTTTTGTGACAAATAAAAGAAAAGACCACATCTGATGTGTAGAGACTGTACTAAACCTTTTTGAATACATTAAAATTGTTTGATTTTGCTCTAAAGATCCTTTGAAAAAAAGAAAACCATACCGAAAAAGATAAATTAGGAATCAAAATTTCATTTGATGTCCGGCCAGTTTGCCTTTCAAAATTGTCTGTCAGCCAGAAATAATGGATTTTCTTTGAAAAAAACCTTAATTAGTTTTTGAAACCAAACAAGAATCATATTGTGAGAAAAAGTTCTGGGTCAGCATGTCACGCATGGATATTAAAATTAGTCATTTCCAAAGGCATATATTTGAGATTTATCTGCCCACGAGTCAGTCATTTTCTCTCAAATTTATACATGATGAATATCAAATTCATCATCACTTGTTAAAACAAAATTTCTAATAAATTCAAAAGGAAATAATTAAATTCCACCCTTATTTCATCACTTTTATCAATCGATGTGGAAAACACACCCTAATCAAGTAAAAAGTCAATTTCATTGAAACTAATTTGAAAATTTTCTCCACAAAAAGGAATTTTTTGAGTAAATGCTAGAGATGAAACTGATCATACAATGAAGAAGATCTTAAACAATAAAACTACTCCTCCCAATTTTTTACAACATTTTTTTAAAAACCACAGACTGTTCAAAGTGTAACCTTTGAATGAGGGCATTTTTACACCCAAAGAATACATGTTAATGTCAAGGACACTTTAATTTTGACAGTGTCAAGCAAAAAAAGGTATTCTGCCAAATAACTTTAATTATAACATTATGTGAAAATTTTATGAAAGACTTGAAAACACTTTTCGACAATTCAACAGGTGATTTTAAAGGGAAATACTCATTTGTACATTAGTTCATAAAAGTGATTTAAATTTTTTAAAACGTAAATCTTACCAATTTTTAAGTCACTTGGAAGAGACTGATTGTTGATAACATCGATTGCCCATGATGCAGCCACAACTTGCTGAACTACTTGAGGATCAATTTTATTGCATTGGCCATCTTTGGAAGGTTGGGTTGCATTGCCATCATTGTGTAAATCAACCAACAAACCTAAAAAGTGGAGATGATTGAATTTTGAAAGTAGAAGAAATCTTCAGGAAATTTTACATTTGATAAATTTTCGGCTGAAGTCTTTTTGATATGATATTCTTAATGATTAGCTGCTTGACTTTTTCAAGTTTGGGGTTTAAAACCCCTGCCAAGGTTGTGGATTGAAACCCAAAACTCTGAGGGCACAAACTAACAACTATAATTGTTAAATTTTGAGTTTGTCAATTTGTCAAAGATTGATGGAGGTGGATTAATTAGAGGGTATTTGAAAACCAAATAAAGGGTTGCTGAGGGATATAGGGCAGAGAACCTGGGTTGTAGGTCCAATACCTCAGGTCTTCCAGCAGAAACAAAAATATATAAAAATTGCCTTATAATTTCCTTGAAAGATTAAAAACAATTTTTCATAATAACTAAATGATGTAAGATTTTAATGTTTGAAAAAAGAAATTTTTGTAAGATTTGGTGGAATTATCAAAAAAATTGTAAAATAAGGCACTTACAAAATTGTTTAGTGGTTTTGAATTTCATAAGATACAAAATGATAAGAAATCAAAACAACAGGAAGTGACTTACCAATGTTTACTTCTCCATCAAATCTCAGAGTATGCTTATTGTCAAAAATAAAACCAGATCCTGTCAATGTATTGACAAGTAAAATGGTTAAAAGCTTCATAGGTCGTTCCATAGATGTGGATATTATGTTTCACTGTGAGTCTCAAAAATAAATCATGGCAGCACAACCAAATTAAGGATTGCTTTTTGTGTTTGACATTTAATAGATTATATGAATTTTTTCTTAAAATTCCCTTTTTGAGAAAAGGATGCTTTGTTGTGGAGCGACATGAACAGAATGAAGCTGCAATCCAAGATTTAAATAAAAGAGAGCGTCTTCTGTGATCATCTGCACAAAATGAACGTCGTGCGTCAAAAATCATTGCGAGAATTATTCCAGGCAGAGATTTTAAACAAATTTTTCATAATTTTATTATTTTTCATATTAAAAAAGTTCAATTTTCTAGGTAGTATTTAGGGCTAGAGGGTTGAGATTTGATAAAAGATTAAAGTTCCAAGATCTATCTCATCTTTGATTTCTTGACCCTGATGTTCCAAAGTGTTATAAACTTTGTTAACTTACCTGGTTTACTTTTTCAAAAGAAATAATGTGTTACATTTACTTTTTTCAATCAAAGTGTTTACTGGCTGCTATGGTTAAGAAAAATATTAAATGCTACCCAAACAACAAGCAAAAGGTGCTTTAGAAACAATGCAAACAAATCATACATTTTTCTAAAAAAACATCTTGTTTTCTTTTTCCCAGGATTGATGGCTGTGCAGATTTGATGAACAAAAAATCTGATTCAATTATTGAAAAATAAAAAATAATTGCATCAGAAAATGCCATTTGCAAAATTTAACCCACTACTTTGAAGCCCTTTTTATAGAGGTCTCCTTTATTTTGTTTGTTTTTCAATTAGTCATATGTGGCTCATAAAAAGTTAAGAAAATTTTCAGGGGTTTCATTTTCAGCTTTTTGAAGTGACCACTCACATTAAACACTTATAAACAATGTATCAGGGGGTCTACATGATCATCCAATGAGACTCATTTATGGCAGAAAAATGACGTTGATCAATGACTCAGAGCAATGCCGATTGAGAAGTCTGCATTCTTGGCTGGAAAGATGATAACAAATGTCATGAGAACCAAGGAGCCTCAAAGAGGTGGCAACAAGTCTACCGAAAGGCGAAGAACAGGACAGTGTTTCTTTTAAAGGCAAAAATG
>Ga0194133_10010274_pt1 | contig 10559 bp, 8 predicted proteins | sample TA2KigOf40mmetaG_FD_155448 | JGI IMG/M metagenome (GOLD analysis project Ga0194133, IMG submission 155448) | Freshwater microbial communities from Lake Tanganyika, Tanzania - TA2015055 Kigoma Offshore 40m | ecosystem: Environmental > Aquatic > Freshwater > Lake | place: Tanzania: Lake Tanganyika... | reverse complement strand
TAAGCCAAATTAAGGACTTGTCACGATTGATTTGGCCGAAAAAATATCCGGTTCTATTTCATCAGTGCTTTGCTGGATGTCGACCGCGTCGCAAGATTTTTCCAGCGCGGCGCAAGCGCATCGGATGCGGTAGTGCGTGACAAAGCTGGTAAACTCCGGCTCATGCGAACCTTTCTTGCTCCTTTGCTGATCGCCGTGATGTCCCTGCAGGCTGCTGCAGCGGCGGTGGGTTCGTACTCTCAGCATGAGCATGATGCGGTGGTCAAGCATGTCGGCCATCATGATCATCAACACAAAAAAGCGCAGCAGGACGCATATGCCGGCACTGATCTCGACTGCAGCATGTGCCATGTCGGCGTGATCTTCGGATAGCTCTCCGACCTCAACCTTGTTACCCTCACTCTTACTCACGCCGGTCTGGTGGCGGTCATTGCCGGTCACGTGCCCGCACCCCCGTTCGATCGACCTGAACGCCCCAACTGGTCCGCCCTTCTCTGATTGACTGAGTCGCCGGTCCGCTGAGTGCTTTATCGGCTTTGCAAATCAACGGGCGCACCGAGATAAGCCAAGACCTCTTGGCTGCCACTTGTTGGCTTCTCGCGCCGCCTCTTCACTGCGCAGTGACACGACGACATCAGCTTTTGCGCGTATCCGTTTCTGGAGGATCAGATGTCACAACGAAAAAGTAATTCAATGGCGCCCCTTGCGATGGGGTCGCTCCGTATCATCACGCTGAGCATCGTTTGCGGACTGCTGTCGGCCAATGGGACCTTTGCGCAGAACGCAACACAGGCACCTTTATGGGACGAGGCGTCAAGGTCAGGTGACGAGGGTCGTATGTTTCAGGAGCCTGCGGAACCGCTCACGATGGAAGCTGCAATCCGTCTTGCGCTGGAGGTCAATCCGACGATTGCAGCCGCTCGCCGCGAAATAGAAGCGAGCGAGGCGCAGATATTGCAGGGATCTCTGCGACCGAATCCCAGGTTCAGCTATACCGCAGAAAATGCTGGCAGAATCTCGCGCTCCAGTTCAGCGCAGGTGGAGCTGCCTATCGAGCGTGGTGACAAACGCGCCGCTCGTGTGGCGGCCGCGGAGCGCGGACGCGATGTTGCCGTGTCAGACCTCAGTGGTCGTCAATTGAAAGTACGGGCCGCCGTCATGGCCGCATTCTTTGATGTGCTGGCAGCGCAAGAGCTGCTGGCACTCGCTCAGGACAGCGTCAGTCTCGCCCGTCGTGCCACCGATATTGCGGCCAAGCGCGTGGTGGCAGGCAAGGTGTCACCGGTCGAAGAAACCAAGGCGCGCGTGGCCGAGGCTGGGGCCCGGGTCGTCTTGACGCAGGCGCAGAGCGAACTGCGCAACGCGCGTCGACGTCTTGCCAGCCTGTGGGGCAATTCCTCACCTCGTTTTAGTGAGGCGCAAGGGAATGTCGACTTGCTTCCCCCCATGCCGGCGCGTGAATCGATAGAGCAGCGCTTCGGTACATCACCTCTGATTCAGCGTGCGCAATTCGAATTAGAGCGACGCAAGTCGCTGGTCAATGTCGAGCAAAGCAAGACCATTCAGGATTTCACGGTGAGCTTGGGTGTCCAGCGACGCGAAGAAGCCTTGCAGGAGCAGATGCGATTCGGCATTTCAATACCGATACCCGTATTCAATCGCAATCAGGGTAATTTGCTCGAAGCCTTGCGCCGCGAGGACAAGGCGCGTGATGAATTGGTCGCCACGCGGATCGCGCTGACCAGTGATGCCTATCAGGTGATTGAGCGGCTGAGTGCGCGCCGGCAGGAGGCGGAGCTGCTCCGTGTCGAGGTATTGCCCGCAGCGAAGAGCGCTTATGAAGCTGCCACTATTGGGTTCGAGAATGGCAAGTTCAGTTTTCTGGAGGTGCTTGATGCGCAGCGGACTTTTTTTAGTGCGAAATCCCAGTACCTCAATGCGCTGGCAGCGGTGCATCGCGCAATGACGGACCTCGAAGCTATTCTCGGTCAGCCCGATGCGGCGATTTCGCCTGAGGCCAAGCCTCCAGGTAGCAGGTGACGATCATGAACACATCAATCAAGACCTCGGGCAAAGCGCAGTTACTGGCAGTTCTCCTGATTATTGTGGTGGGTGCCGTGCTGGCGACACTGATTCTTACAAAGTCGGAAAAGAAATCAGCTGGCAAGCAGGAGGATGATGGGCCCGCCCCAGCGCAGGTGCAGAGCAACCCGAAAGCCGCACATGTGATGATGGATGACGGTCAGGTCAGTGCATCGGGCATCGTGGTTGCAGCAGCAGGTGCTGCACAGATTGCATCGGTGGTGCAGTTTCCGGGCGAGATTCAGCTCAATGATGATCGTACCGTTCACGTGGTCCCGCGCGTACCGGGTATTGCCGAGGCTGTGCTGGTGAGTACCGGTCAGACGGTTCGCAAGGGTCAGGCTCTGGCCGTTTTTTCGAGCCAGGTCATATCTGAGCAGCGCAGTGCTCTGCAGAGTGCGCAGAAGCGACGGAGCCTGGCGCTTACCGTGCATGACCGTGAGAAAAAACTCTGGGAACAAAAAATAACAGCCGAGCAGGATTTTTTACAGGCGCAAGCGGCACTGCGCGAGGCAGAGATTGCCGTTGAAAACGCACAGCAAAAGCTGGGCGCGCTGGGTGTTGCTGCAGGTACCGGTACTGGCTTGAATCGCTTTGAATTGCGGGCACCCTACGATGGACTGGTTGTTGAGCGCAAACTCAGTGTGGGTGAGGCGGTCAGGGAAGACACGCACATCATGACGATTTCCGATATGTCCTCGGTCTGGGTCGAAGTCAGTATCCCAGCCAAGGAGCTGCCGCTCTTGCGCGTCGGTGCCAAGGTGCTCGTGCGTGCGACTGCATTTGATGCCAAGGCAATGGGTACGGTTGCCTTTGTAGGCGCGCTGGTGGGTGAACAAACCCGCATGGCTAGAGCCCGTATCCTGCTCGCCAATCCTCAGGGTACCTGGCGACCGGGTCTGTTTGTCAGCATCGAAGTCAATGCAGCCAATTTACAGGTACCGGTGGCGGTGGAGAACGAGGCAGTGCAGACGCTGGGGAATCGTCAGGTGGTGTTCGTGCGCGAAGAGAAGCGATTCGTGCCGCGCAGCGTGAAGCTCGGTATCAGTGATGACAAATATATTGAAGTACTGGAGGGCCTGGCAGCAGGCACACCTTATGCCGCACGGGGAAGTTACATCATCAAGTCCGAGCTGACCAAATTGACGTCAGAAGAAGGCTTCTGAGCCCGACAGGAGTCTTGCCATGTTCGAGAAACTGATTCAATTCGCTATCAACCAACGCCCGCTGGTGCTTCTGGCCGCTCTGGGTGTGGCACTGGCCGGTATGTTGAGTTATCAGCAGCTGCCGATTGATGCCGTGCCGGATATCACGAACGTTCAGGTGCAGATCAATACGGAAGCGCCGGGTTACTCGCCGCTTGAGGCAGAGCAGCGCATCACTTACCCGATCGAGATCGCGATGGCTGGCTTGCCCAATCTGCAGCAGACACGTTCTTTGTCGCGTTACGGTCTGTCGCAGGTGACCGTGATTTTCAAGGAAGGTACCGACATTTATTTTGCGCGTCAGATGGTTAATGAGCGTATCACGCAGGCGCGGGACAAACTGCCGCCGGGTGTGACACCCACGATGGGGCCAATCGCCACGGGTCTGGGCGAGATTTATCTGTGGACTGTCGAAGCAGACCAGCGTACAAAAAAAGCGGATGGCTCACCGTACACCGACACCGATCTGCGCGAGATACAGGACTGGGTGATCAAGCCTCAGTTACGCAATGTCGCGGGCGTGACCGAGATCAACTCCATAGGCGGCTATGTAAAGGAATACCAGATTGCGCCCAATCCCGAGCGACTGGCTTCACTGGGCGTGTCCATGGAAAATCTGGTCGCTGCCATTGATCAGAATAATCACAATACCGGCGCAGGTTATATCGAGAAGCGGGGTGAACAGTATCTGGTGCGAGCACCGGGCCAGGTACTTTCTTTGGAAGACATTCGCAATGTCGTCATCAAGAATGCCGGTGGCATTCCAGTGCGCGTGCGGGATGTGGCTGAAGTGGACATCGGTCAGGAATTGCGCACCGGTGCGGCCACGGCCAATGGCAAGGAAGTTGTGCTCGGTACGGTGTTCATGCTGATGGGTCAGAACAGCCGTACCGTATCGCAGGCGGTTGATCTGAAGATGAAGGAAATCAATCGCAATCTTCCCGAAGGGGTTCGTGCAGTGACGGTATATGACCGAACGATCCTGGTCGACAAGGCGATCGCCACCGTCAAGAAAAACCTGCTCGAAGGTGCGATTCTGGTGATTGTCGTGCTGTTCGTTTTTTTGGGAAATCTGCGCGCTGCGATCATTACCGCTGCCGTGATTCCACTGGCCATGCTGTTCACCTTTACCGGCATGGTTCAATATCAGGTCAGCGCCAACCTGATGAGTTTGGGTGCACTGGACTTCGGCATCATCGTTGATGGTGCGGTGGTGATTGTCGAAAACTGTATTCGTCGGCTCGCGCACGCGCAGTCGCTGCAAGGCAGGGCACTGACGCGCGAGGAACGTTTCCACGAAGTTTTCGAGGCCGCGCGTGAATCGCGCCGGCCTTTGTTGTTCGGGCAGTTCATCATCATGGTGGTATACCTGCCGATTTTCTCTCTCTCGGGCGTGGAAGGCAAAATGTTCCACCCAATGGCTTTCACCGTAGTAGCAGCGCTGCTGGGTGCGATGATTTTGTCGGTGACCTTTGTGCCTGCGGCGGTGGCGATGCTGGTGACCGGGCGGGTGCAAGAAAAAGAAATCGCGCTGATGGTCTGGGTCAAACGATGGTACGTGCGGATGTATGACTGGGTGATGCAGGCGAGGGCCGTGGTTCTGGTCTTCGCGTTGGTCGCAGCGATGCTGGCCGGTTTGCTGCTCACGCGCATTGGTAGTGAATTCGTACCGAATCTGAATGAGGGTGATCTGGCTTTTCAGACCATACGCGCCCCAGGGGTCAGCCTGACCCAAGCGGTGGCGATGCAGATGCAGATCGAGACGACCTTGAAGGCCAAATTTCCCGAGATTGAACGTGTGTTCACGCGCATCGGCACGGCGGAGATTGCCACCGATCCCATGCCCCCCAGTCTGTCGGATGGCTACATCATGCTCAAGCCAGTACAAGACTGGCCCGATCCCGGTAAAACGCGGGATCAGCTGCTGGAGGAAATTCGTGAGGTGGTCTGGAAAATCCCTGGCAATAACTATGATTTTTCGCAGCCGATTCAGCTGCGCTTCAATGAACTGATCTCGGGTGTGCGTAGCGATGTCGCAGTCAAAATTTTTGGTGACGACATGGATCAGTTGCACCGACTCGCCGAAGAGACGGCAACGGTCATGCGTCAGGTACCGGGGGCGGTCGATGTCAAAGTGGAGCAGACCACGGGTCTGCCCATGCTGACGGTCGGCATCGACCGTCAAAAATTATCGCGCTATGGACTCACGGTCATGGAAGTCCAGGACGTGGTCGCGGCTGCGATAGGTGGCAGCAAAGCGGGTACCTTGTTCGAGGGTGACCGGCGTTTCGATATCGTGGTTCGTCTACCTGAGAATTTGCGCGGTGATATCGATGCGATGAAACGTCTGCCGGTCACTTTGCCGGTGCAGGGTAGCAACGGCGCGACGGGATTCATTCAGCTCGCCGAGGTCGCTACCTTGACACTTGCGCCGGGTCCCAATCAGATCAGTCGTGAAAACGGCAAGCGCCGCATTGTCGTTACCTCGAATGTGCGAGAGCGCGATGTCGGCAGCTTCGTTGACGAGGCCAGCCAGCGCTTGGCTGCGGTGTCTTTGCCGACAGGTTACTGGACCCAGTGGGGTGGGACCTTTGAAAATCTTCAGTCCGCTACGCAGCGTTTGAAACTGGTGGTGCCGGCTGCGCTGTTTCTCGTCTTCGTTTTGCTGTTTGCCATGTTTGGCAATCTGAAGGATGGATTGCTCGTGTTTACCGGTATCCCGTTTGCACTGACAGGCGGTGTACTGGCACTGTGGTTGCGTGACATACCGCTCTCCATTTCGGCGGCCATCGGTTTCATCGCTCTCTCGGGTGTCGCGGTACTGAATGGCCTGGTCCTGATTTCATTCATCCGCGGCTTACAAGAGCAGGGCCTGCCACTGGCTGCCGCCGTGCGCGAGGGCACCCTAACGCGCTTGCGCCCGGTGCTGATGACTGCGTTGGTTGCATCGCTGGGATTTTTACCCATGGCGATCGCGACGGGTACGGGCGCCGAGGTTCAGCGCCCGCTCGCCACTGTCGTCATTGGCGGTATCTTGTCCTCGACGCTGCTGACCCTGCTGGTTTTGCCGCTGTTGTACCGGCTGGTGCACCGTGAATCGGAAGGATCCATCGCTTCCACAATGTATCAATCCGAACGCGCGATACGCACCCCTACAAATTCATAGCGACTTCCCGGTGCGTAGCGGAAGCGAAAAGCGGAGCGCAGGAATTGCGCATGATTTACCCAGGCACCACCGCGCACGACGCGGAATTCGCAGTCTTCGGATTCCCATGCGGAGCCATCCGCAGGGGCATCCTCATAGTCAATATGCCAGCAATCCTCGGTTCTTTCCCAGACGTTGCCCAGCATGTCGTACAGGCCAAAAGGATTGGCTTTTTTAGTCCCCGCCTTGTGCGATTTGCCGTCCGAGTTATCCCTGAACCAGGCGTACTCTGCCAACCCGGCGGGATTATCTCCAAAATGAAAAATTGATCCGCTGCCGGCACGGGCAGCGTATTCCCACTCGGCTTCGGTGGGCAGTCGATAATTTTTGCCGGTTATTTCGCTGAGTTTATGAGCAAACGCCTTCGCTTCCTCCCAGGTGATGTTTTCTACGGGCAAATCGTCGCCTTTGTTTTCGCTGGGATTACTCCCCATAACAAAAACCCATTCTTTTTGGGTGACCTCGTGAACGCCCATGGAAAATGATTTGATAATGACTTCATGCTGGGGATATTCCTCGAATTCACCCGCATATTTGAGCTGCTCTTCGGATAAACCTTGGCGCGAAGAGAGCGATTTTGTACCCATCAAAAATTTGCCAGAAGGAATGGTGATCATTTCCGGGCATTGCGGACAGTCTTTGAAAATTTTTTTCGGTTCTGCTTGGACAAAGTTACCAGTCAACAAAGTAATCAACAGTGATGCACTCAAAAGAATTCGCATGGATGGGTCACTTCCTTATTGATATCGAGATCCGTGTTTCCAGGCCATGCATGCCGAAATACCACCTGGGAGTCGAGGGTTTTCGGCGCTGCGCGGCTAACCTACTGTAAATGAATTCCCGGTCAATTGCTGTCTGGTTCGTCACCGATTTTGCTGCGATACGGAAAATTACTGTCTGGCTCAGGTATTTGGATATTTGCAAAATCAAGAGTTCTAAACAAACATTAAAACACGCATATTATTTCATGCTGCGGCGCACATTAAAGCCGCATTTTCTTTGATTTTTGCACTCTTAATGGGATCAAAAAGTGACTGATCAGTATCAATAAAAACCGAGCATGTACAGTACATTGGATTAATTGACTTTTCAAATACACAGTACTAGATTAATGCCAGCTATCAGATTTTCCTTATCTCTTAGCTGCTTAAACAATTAAGGGGAGATACCAATGAAGACGGTTCAAAAATCTTCGCTCGCCACAATGGGAGCGGTTTTTGCAGGAGCAGTGCTGTCAACTGCTTCAGCTGTTGCAGGCAACGTAACGACCGACCGCCTGATCAATAGCGAGAAAGAGCCTGGCAACTGGCTCAATCACCACGGCAACCTCGAGGCACACCGTTTCTCTGGCCTAGATCAGATCAACACCAAAAACGTCAAGAACCTGAAGGTCGCATTTACCTGGGCGATGGGCGATATGCACGGTGGCGGCAAGGAAGTCATTCAGTGGCAATTCTCGGGTCTGGAAGGCACGCCAACTGCTGAGGACGGTTTCCTGTACCTGACATCAGGCTGGGGCACGGTCACCAAGCTGGATACCCGTGGCGGCGTTCCACGTATGATCTGGAAATACAGCCCGAACCCTGACCGTGATTACGCGACCACCGTTGCTTGCTGCGGCATCAACAACCGTGGCGCCGTGCTGGCTGGCAACATGGTTATTTCGCCTGTCATCGACGGCCGCATCGTTGCGCTCAGCAAGACTGATGGCACCAAGATCTGGGAAGCCCAAGTGGCTGATCCCGGCAAAGGCGAAACCATCACGGGTGCACCGCTGATCGTCAAGGACATGGTCGTCACCGGTATGGCTGGCGCCGAGTATGGTGTTCGCGGCTGGATTGAGGCGATTAACCTGTCGGACGGCAAGCGTCGCTGGAGAACATACACGATTCCTGGTCCAGGCGAGCCTGGCCATGAGACGTGGAAAGACAAGCACGGCGCATGGAAAACCGGTGGCGGCACGACCTGGGTAACTGGTTCGTACGATCCTGAGTTGAACATCATCGTCTGGGGTACTGCTAACCCAGGTCCTGACTGGGACAATGCTTACCGTCCTGGTGACAACCTGTGGACCGACTCCACCATCGCGCTGGATGCAGACTCCGGCAAGATCAAGTGGGGCTTCCAGCACACGCCAAACGATCCGTATGACTTTGACTCCATCAACGAAAACACTTTCGTTGACACGCAGGTCAACGGTGCGTTCCGTCGCATCACGATCCACTCCAACCGTAACGGCTATGTCTATGCCAATGATCGTAAGACGGGTGAGCCAGTATGGTGCACACAGTTCGTTGACAAGCTGAACTGGTCGGGTGGTCTGGATGCCAAGTGCAAACCCAAGTCCTACAATCCAAAAGCGGATGTTCAGACCTACATGAAGGGTACAGCTGCTCAGCGCGGTACAGCGACCAAAGGTCGTGGTACGGTTGACGGCGTGCTGGAGCCAGGTCACATGGGCGGCAAGAACTGGCCACCAACGACTTACAGCCCACAGACCAACATGTACTACATCCCCACCATCGAGGGTTGCAACAAGGCGTTTGCTGAAGTCACCGTTCCTGGTGAGCACAAGCCACGTCAGTTGTTCCTGGGCGGTGCGCCTTACTCGACGTTCGAAGATGCAAATTGCGGCCGTATTACCGGCTCCATCACAGCTATCGACGTTCGTACCGGTCAGGTGTCCAAGAAAACCCGCATGGAGCACCCACAGCTGGGTGGTCTGATGACGACTGCAGGCGGTCTGCTGTTCTCGGGTCACGCTGAAGGCGCTGTGGTTGCCTATGACGCGTCTTCCCTGGAAGAGCTGTGGCGCTTCGAAACCGGCTCGGCAATCAATGCCCCACCGATGAGCTTCTTGTCGGATGGTAAGCAGTACGTTGCTATCGAAGTCGGTCTGGGTGGTGCATGGCCGCAGTGGTTCGTCACTGCAACGCCTGAACTCAAAACTCAGGTACCAAGCAACATTCTGTACGTATTCGGCCTGGACAAATAATCTAGGTTGACTTGTCGGGCTGGTGGAAACACCAGCCCGGTTGCTTTACAAAAACCCATATATCCCACGAAATACAGAGGTAAAGGTAATGAAACGTTTGACCGCAAACTTTAAAGTCGTGGCGTTCGCGGCTTTGTCAGCTTGGGCACTCATGGCAATGGCGCCAGCAGCGATGGCTGAGGATGATGATCGTCCTATCAAAGTGCCCCGTGGCGGTGGCAAGGTGACGTTTACGCAGTACTGCACGACCTGCCATATGCCCGATGGACGCGGCGGACAAAATGAGGGTGGTTATGGCGCAGATTTGCGCAAGACGCCGCTGGATGTCGACATGTTGGTGCACACGATTTCGAACGGACGCGCTGGCAGAGGTATGCCGGCGTTCAAGGGACTGATCGATGAAGAGAATATTCGCTTGGTCGCAGAGTTTATCAAGACAGATGCGCCACAAGGTCTGAAGCTCAAGTAAACACTTGCGAACAATCGGCTGTACAGCCAAATCTGACTCGCCGCCCGTTGGGGCAGGCGAGTTTTTTTATGCTGGTGGTTTTATTTCTTTTGTGCCTCGGCCAGCTGCTCCGGACTCATTTTCTGGGACAACTGTTCCAGTAGACGGCTGATGTCGAGACGGGTGTATTTCTCTTCATTGGCGATGGCTTCCTGCAGCCAGCGGTGAGCTTCGACAAGATTCTTGTGGGCGCCCAGCGCTAATTGCACGTAGACCTGCTTCATCATCCGCTTGCCATATTTGTTCTTGCGGTCGATCAGTTGTCGGGCAATCCGGCGGGCTTCGGTCATGTCGCCTGTTTCCCGGCCCTTGTCATAGGCATCGGTGCCCTGGATGAACAGGGACAGGCTCTCGTTTTCGAATGCGCATTGTTGCTCATCACCTGAAAGGCACTGGAAGGCATCTTCTTCGGCACGAACCGGGGCGGTGTGCAATGCGAGACTCAGGAGTAGCCCAGAACTGAGGGCCAACAGGGGTAGAGATCGTGTGAGATTTTTCATGGGGGACCTCAGTTGCCTTTCAGATCAGCAGCCAGCTTGCCGGCCTTGGCCGGGTCAAGGTAGT
>Ga0194133_10010273_pt1 | contig 10560 bp, 6 predicted proteins | sample TA2KigOf40mmetaG_FD_155448 | JGI IMG/M metagenome (GOLD analysis project Ga0194133, IMG submission 155448) | Freshwater microbial communities from Lake Tanganyika, Tanzania - TA2015055 Kigoma Offshore 40m | ecosystem: Environmental > Aquatic > Freshwater > Lake | place: Tanzania: Lake Tanganyika... | reverse complement strand
GCAGCTTGCAGCCCTGACCTCAACGCAGATTGCCGCCATCGAGACGCAGGATCTGGCGGTGTTCTCGGCCATCGAGGTTGCCGCGCTCAGCGCCACGCAGGTCGGTGCGCTCACCCCGGCGCAGATCATTGCCTTGTCCACCGCGCAGGTCGATGCCCTCACCACCGGGCAACTGGCTGCCTTGAAGCCCGCCCAGATCGGTGCGATCGAGACGCAGGACTTCGCAGTGCTTGGCTCGACCGACCTTGCAGTGTTCAGCGCGCAGCAACTTGGTGCGCTGGCTGCTGCACAATTTGCGCTGCTCGACGTCAACCGCTTGTCCACCGCGCAGGTTGGAGGACTGACCGCCGCGCAACTCGTGGCCTTGAGCACTTCGCAGTGGGCCGGCATGAACACGGTGCAGGTGCTCGCGCTCACGTCAACCCAGATCGCTGCAATCGAAACGCGCGACCTTGAGGTGATCAGCCCCTCCGGAGTCGCGCTCTTGAGTGCTGTGCAACTCGGCGGGCTCAGTGCTGCACAGATTGCCGCACTTTCGACGGCACAGTTTGATGCGCTCGCCACCGCGCAGCTTGCAGCGCTCAAGCCGGCGCAGATCGCGGCCATCCAGACCCAGGATCTGGCGGTGCTGGGCACGGCCGATCTGGCGGCGCTCAGTGCAACGCAGTTGGCTGCGGCCACGACGGCCCAGGTTTCGATCCTTGCCCTTGGCGCGCTGAGCACCGTACAGATTGCGGCACTCACGGTGAACCAGATTGCCGCCCTGAGCACGGCGCAGTGGGACGCGATGACGACGGCGCAGTTGCTGGCGCTCAAACCGGCACAGATCGCGGCGATCGAGACGCGCGACCTCGCGGTGATCACACCTGCCGAGATGGCCTTGCTCCGAGGCGATCAGATCGCCGCGCTCACGGTGGGTCAGATCCCGGCGCTTTCGACGGCGCAGTTCGATGCGCTCACCACCGCACAGCTTGCGGCCTTCAAGCCGGCGCAGGTCGCAGCCATTGAGGCGGCTGACTTTGCCACCCTCGGCACTGCCGAGCTTGCGGCCCTCGGCATCACGCAGATCGGTGCGCTCACCACGGCCCAGTTGCCTGCGCTGGATGTGCGGCTCCTCAGCACGGCACAGATCGCCGGGCTCCTGCCCAAGCAGATTACCGGTCTTTCGACGGCGCAGTTCGATGCGCTCAGCACCGCACAACTCGCAGCGCTCACCTCCACGCAGATTGCCGCCATCGAGACGCAGGATCTGGCGGTGCTCTTGCCTGAGGAGGTCGCCGCGCTCAGCGCCACGCAGCTGGGCGCACTCACGGTTGTGCAGATGGTGGCGCTGTCCACCGCGCAGGTCGATGCGCTCACCCCCGCGCAAATTGCCGCGCTCAAGCCCGCGCAGGTGGCCGCGCTTGAGACCCGCGACTTCATTGCGCTTGGCAGCGCCGAGGTGGCTGCGCTGAGCGCTGCGCAGTTTGCCGCGCTCAAACCCGAGCAGTTGGCCGTGCTCGATGCCTCGCGGCTGAGCACATCGCAGGTGGCTGCACTCACACCCGCGCTGGTGGGCTCGCTGAGCACGGCGCAGTGGGATGCGATGGGCACCGCGCAGCTTGCAGCGCTCAAGCCGGCCCAGATTGCCGCCATCGAAACGCGCGATCTGGCGGTGCTCTCGCCTGACGAGGTCGCCGCGCTCAGCGCCCCGCAGATCGGTGCGCTCACCCCGGCGCAGATCATTGCCTTGTCCACCGCGCAGTTCGATGCGATCGGCACCGCGCAGCTTGCGGCTTTCAAGCCTGCCCAGATTGCCGCCATCGAAACGCGCGACCTTGCCACGCTCACAACCGCCGAGTTCGCCACGCTGAGCGCAGCGCAGATCGCTGCGCTCACCACAGTGCAACTTGCCGGCATTGCGGTCACTTCGCTGACCACCGCCCAGGTGGCTGGCCTTGCCTCGCGGCAAATCGCAGCGCTGTCGACGGCCCAGTTCGATGCCCTCAGCACCACGCAGCTTGCAGCCCTGACCTCAACGCAGATTGCCGCCATCGAGACGCAGGATCTGGCGGTGTTCTCGGCCATCGAGGTTGCCGCGCTCAGCGCCACGCAGGTCGGTACGCTCACCCCGGCGCAGATCATTGCCTTGTCCACCGCGCAGTTCGATGCCCTCACCACCGGGCAACTGGCTGCCTTGAAGCCCGCCCAGATCGGTGCGATCGAACTCCAGGATCTGGCGATTCTTTCGGCAACCGACCTTCAGGCCATTACCCCGGTTCAGATCGCTGCGCTTTCCACCGGTCAGATCGTAGCCTTGTCCACCGCGCAGTTCGATGCCCTCACAGGTGCCCAGCTGTCCGCCCTGAAAATCCAACAGATCGCGGCGATTGAAACCCGTGATCTCCTGGTCCTCACCTCCGCCGATATCGCCTCGTTTTCCTCCACCCAGATTGCCGCGCTGACGCCTTTGCAGATGGCGGCAATCGATCTCGATGACCTGAGCCCTACCCAGTTCTCCGCACTGAATTCCCGGCAGATCCCGGCACTCGACCTCAGCGAGCTGTCCACTGCACAGATCGCGCGACTCACCTCAACGCAGATCGGATTTCTTTCCACAAGCCAGATCCAGGACCTCACGACTGCGCAGCTGAAGGCCCTCAGTCTCAGCCAGATCAGGGCGTTTTCGGCCGATGAACTGGCTCTCTTCGATACTTCCGAGCTTGGCTACCTCAACGTCACCACTGCGCAGATTTCCCAGTTGAAGACTGCAGGCCTGACTACTGCGCAGATTGCAGCCCTGCGTGCCGCGCGTGTATCCCCCCTCGTACTCGATCTCGACGGTGATGGACTTGAGACACTGTCGATCGATGAAGGGGTTCGCTTCGACCTCGACGGTGCGGGCCGTGCCTCGCGGGTGGGTTGGATCGCACCCGACGATGGATTCCTTGCCCTCGATCGCGATGGAAGCGGCGCGATCGAATCTGGTCGTGAACTCTTCGGGGAAGCCACCGGTTCGACCGCCGGGCGGTTCGCAGATGGTTTCCAGGCCTTGCGCTCGCTGGACTCCAACAGGGACGGGGTGATCAATTGGGAGGATGTGTCGTTTGCAAACCTTCTGATCTGGCGCGACCTGAACAGCGACGGCGTGTCGCAGACCGACGAGTTAAGGGGGCTCAGGGAGCTTGGCATCAGCAGCCTGTCGCTCGAGCACACCAGCTCGGTTGAACTTCAGCACGGAAACCTGCTTGGACTCGTCGGGGAGTACGCGCACAGCGATGGCCGAAAACTTCCCCTTGTCGATGTCTGGCTCCAGATTGATGACTCGGGCGAGGAACTCAGAAGGAGGCAGATCCACCAGGCCTTTGGCGTTCCTCCACTGGAGCCTCCAGAACAAGGCTGAATGCGGTCGTTGCGCAGGAATTGGGATCCGCCACCGGCTCAGCTGCACTTCCATTAAGTGGGGGAGGAAAATCCCCGTATACCCACGGAGTCGGTTAGTAGAAATCCAGGACTGATGCACCGAAATGATTCAGCATTGTGACTCGGCAAAGCAAGCTGAGCATGCCCCGAGCACGGCGGGCCTTCTCGGGCTGGAATCTGCGTTTCTGCACTTCGTGGAGGCCACCCGCGAGCTTGAGGCTTTGCAGAGAAAGCTCTCGGAGGAGGTGTATCGACTCACCAATGATCTGGCGCGGAGCAACGCGGATCTCAAGCATCAGATCGAATCCAAGGGGCAGTTGGCGGAAGAACTCGCTGCGCTCCTGTCCGCGCTCCCGACCGGCGTGGTCACGCTCAAGGGCCATCGGATCTATGCGTTCAATGCGGTGTCTGCCAAGCATGTACCCGAGTTGCGTGTGAACGGCACATGGTCGGTCCCGCGCCACTGGACTGCCTTGGGCGGTGCCCACTACCGCTGCAACGACCACCATGACGCAGAGATTCTTCGCCTGGAACTCCACCGACTGGCCAATGACCGTTCGATGCTCCTGCTGCATGACGTGACGGCTACCTTCAAGGCCAGGGAACAGATCGAACGCGAGTCGAAGCTGGCGGCAATGGGGAAAATGGCCGCCGAAATCGCACACCAGATTCGGACCCCTCTAGCGACTGCAATGCTGTATGCGGGACACCTCTCCAACCCCAGCGTGGAGCCTCTGCGCCGTGAGCGCTTCAGCGCCCTGCTGCATCAGCAACTTGCCTGGCTGGACGGACTGGCCTCCCGGATGCTGAGCTTTCTGCGTCATCGCAGCGGAACGCCCCAGATGATCTGTGTGGAAGAGTTGGTTCGCGAGTGCTGCTCGAGCATCGAGCCCCTTTTCGACTCTCGCGGCGTAACGCTTCAGGTCGCTGTCCGCGGGGGCCAGCATCTTCTAAGTGTGGAGCGCGACCAGATCCGCGGGGGAATCGTCTCGATTCTGGAAAACGCGCTGAAGGTATCCGCCGAGGGGCAGTCGGTCCTTGTCCAGGCCGAAGCGGCGCGCTCGCGCCTCGACATACTGATCGAGGACTGCGGGCCCGGCATCCCCGACATGCTGCTCGGTCGTCTGTTTGAGCCGTTTGCAACCGGATCCCCACGGGGTACTGGCCTGGGTTTGGCCATCGCCAAGGCCGCCGTCGAATCGCACCGGGGAATGATTCAAGCCGAAAACAGACCGCAGGGCGGCGCCCGGTTCCACATCGTGCTCCCGGTGTTCGAGCAACTCTGATGCCAATCAACCCTGCTGCGGTTTCCGCTGTCGCGCGCCCGCTGCTCCTCGTCGAAGACGACCCGTCGTTGCGCGAGGCTCTCGAGGTAACTTTGGCCATCGAGGAGATACCTTTCACCTCGTGCGCGAGCGCTGAGGCGGCGCTAAGCGCAATCAACACCCAGGATTGGGCTGTTCTGGTGTCCGACATTCGCTTGCCGGGAGCTAGCGGCATCGATCTGCTTTTCGAAAGCCGAAGGCTTCGCCCGGAATTGCCTGTGGTTCTGATGACGGCGTTTGCCGATGCGGCTACTGCGGTGGATGCATTACGCGGCGGTGCACGCGATTTTCTCCTCAAGCCCTTCAAGCCGGATCAGTTCACCGAAGTGGTGAGGCGGTACCTTCCGATCGACGATCTTGGAGTGCCCGGTCCTGACGGTCCGGTTGCTGTTGACCCGGTGACACGGCATCTGATCTCCAGACTTGACCGGGTGGCACAAACCGACGCAACGGTGCTCCTGCTTGGCGAGTCGGGCAGCGGCAAGGAAGTCATGGCGCAGTATCTGCACGCGCGGTCCCAGCGGGCACGGCATCCTTTTGTTGCAATCAATTGTGCGGCGATCCCATCAACACTTCTCGAAGCAACGCTGTTCGGGCATGAGAAGGGCGCCTTCACAGGAGCGGTGAAAAGCCAGCCGGGGAAGTTCGAGTTGGCCAAGGGCGGCTCCATCTTTCTGGACGAGATCGGAGAGATGCCTCTGGATCTCCAGACAAAACTGCTGCGGGTTTTGCAGGAGCGGCAAGTCGAACGAGTGGGCTCGCACCAGACCATCGCACTCGAGCTTCGTGTGATCACGGCCACGAATCAGGACCTTGTGAAGCGCATCGCCGAGGGAAAATTCCGCGAGGACCTTTATTTTCGCATCAACGTGTTCCCCCTCAGAGTTGCCCCTCTACGTGAACGACGCGCCGACATCGTTCCACTTGCGGAACGCTTCCTGCTGAAGTACCGCGCCAGCATGGGTCAACCTGAGGCGAAGCTTGCCGACGCCACCCGAAAGCTGCTCCTGGCGTACCCCTGGCCAGGCAACGTGAGGGAGTTGGAGAACGCAGTCCAACGCGGACTTCTGCTCTGCACCGGGCTCTGGATACAGCCCGAGGACCTCGCACTCGCCAACACCTGTGACCATCGACCGGATCGTCGCGACGGCCCGGGCTTCGCTGCCGTGGAAGCCAGACCTGGCGGCGAGGCGCCCGGCTGTTCCGGTGACGGGCTCGCGGCCCAGGCAGACTGGCTGCGCAGACTGCAGGAGGATTTGCCAAAGAATGAAGGCGGTATCCAGCGTTACGGCGAGCCCCGGCCCTCGAAACTGGAAGGCCGATCGGGCGACATTCGCGAAATGGAACGGGACCACATCCTCCAGGTGCTCAGGGGTGTGGATGGAAACCGGAAAAAGGCAGTGCAGATCCTTGGAATTTCAGAACGCACGCTGCGCTACAAGCTCAAGCTCTGGCGCGAGTCAGGAATCCTGATCCCCTGATGTCTGGTGACGGTCCGCAGACTTCAACATCGCCGCGCAGCCTTTTTGCTTGACGCACGTGCGCTTTAGAGGTATAAAACGGAGATGACGATCCGATCACTCTCCGCTGAAGAAATTGTTTTGCGCATGCGCGACGTTGTGGCACGGGCCGGGGCGATGCAGGCTCGCATCGACCTCGCGGGGTCGAATCCATCTTCGGCGCTCGGTGCAGTGCTGCCGCTAGGTTCAGCGTCGTCGCCGAACGCTCAGTCCGCACTCCCGTCGGGTTCCGCCCTCGACTTTCGGGCGGTTCTGCGCGATGCGGTGAGGGGCGTCTCGGATGCACAAAACACCGCGCAAACGAAAGCCCAGGCGTATCAGCTCGGCGATGACAAGGTCAGCCTCGAGGATGTGATGATTTCCCTGCAGAAGGCAAACCTGGCGATGCAAGGTATGGTGCAGGTTCGAAACCGACTCGTGGAAGCATATCGAGAAGTGATGAACATGCAGGTTTGATGATCGCATCCCAAGATCGCGACTGCGGGTAGGTGGGGGCGAGCGGAATTGTCGGGGCAGCGGGGCGGGTGATACGGGCGGAATCGGAGCGGGAAACAGACCCTTGCCCATGAGCGCAGGTGGCCGACAGGGCAGTGGCATCCAAAGGTCAGGGGGATTGGCCTGCCACTCCACTTTTCTCGGCGTCGAGGCGATACGCCCACACAAGCACCTCTGCAACTGCGGCGTAAAGCGCCGGGGGGACGAAGTCGTCAACCTCGAGTTGCAGAAGCAGCGTAACGAGCGCAGGTTCTGCCTTGATGGGCACGCCCTTTTCCCTGGCGCGATTCATGATGGCTTCCGCAATCACTCCTTCCCCCTTGGCAAGGATACGCGGTGCAACAGCATGTGCTTCGTAGGCAAGAGCCACAGCTTGGGTTCTACCAACGGCGGACGATCCGAGCGCCGTCGGGTTGTATCCGGTTACGAACAGATCTGTCGCTGAACGCTTCACAGCGTTTCCACCACGACCTGGGCCCCAGCTAGGCCACGCTCGCGCAACCTCGCCTGCAACTGAGGTAGCGCGTTTACCATCTCGCCAGTTGACCCGGCGGGGGCATGCACCCGCACCGACACCTGCCCCCCGAAACCGAGCGCCCGAACTTCCACGTCCCCCAGGCTGGGGAGTTGAAGCCTAAGGCGCAGCGAAGTGCCCTTCTCCATTCCGCCGGTCTCCCGGCGATTAGCCCGCCAGGCATCGGCACGTTCCAGCGCCATCGGTACGCCGGCGGTGAACTGCCCCTGCCAAACCATTCTACCGTCCATAAGCAATCGGAGGGCGTCGCGAAGCCCCGCCTCAGCTTGGTTAACCGCGATTGGGACGGGAGGAACCACCGTGCTGTTACCGGGGCTCAAGCTACTGCTGCTGCCCTGCTGCCCCTGAGCGATTTCGGGAACACCCTGCTGGTTGGCCTGCCCTTGAATCTGAGTTGGCGCCTGCCCCGGGGAAAACATGCCTTGCTGAGTGGGGGGCGCCTGCCCCGGGATGAGCAAAGCGCTCAGGGTAGGCCCCCCCATGACGCCGACAGGAGAAGGAGGAAATCCTGTGGAGCCTGACATTGGAACAGCACCGCCGACAGCCCCACCGTTCGGTGGGGTTGACCCCGGAATGGATCCTGGATTCGCGAGGCTTGAGGGCGAAGCGCGCTCGCTGGCTTGGATCGCAATGGCCGTTGCGGACAGTGCACCCCTTTGAGCGAGCCCGACCAGATCGCCGCCTCCCCCTGCCGGTGGCGCCGCTGTCAGACCAGCTGCACCCGGGAGGACCGGAGCCGGCTGTAGGTTCGTAGCGCCAGCCGCAGTGGCGATGCCCGGCGATGTGCCAGCGATCCCAGCGACAAAACCCTGGGGAAGGGTTGCAGGCGGTGCATTGAACGCCGTCTGCGAGCTCGCAACGCCGCTGCCGCCAACCGCGGCTTTTCCTTGCGCCACAGCACGGAGCAGTTGCGCCAGTTGAAAGGGCGGGGAGCTTCGGATCGCATCGAGCAATGCCTTCGCTGCCTGCTGAGCGTCGCCCGCAAGTGGTTGCTCGCCAGTGTGCAAGCGCGCCGGTGCGTCCCGGATGCCACTGGCAGTGAGCGAGACAAGTCGCAGCAGTTGCGCCATGCCCGGCGTGGTTGCCTGCCGAATCGCCTCCTGGACATCCGCCGGCAAGGCTGCGAACGCCTGAGCGAGACGTGCTGACACTGCCTCGTCCGCGTCGGAGGCGGACCCCAGCAGCGCCTTGATCTCTCCGGCCCGTTCAGCTTCGAGTTCCGCAAGCGTTCGCGCTACCTCTCCAGGCAGTGCATGCTGAGGAATTGCGACGTCGCCCTGCCTCGCGCCGACGGGCGGCGCGATCTTGAGCATGACGCCAGGATCTGCCCGCGCCGCACTGCTGTCCGAAACGACAACGGGGGCACCGTCAGCCCTTTGCTGAGGTGTTGTCTGTGGGCTGCCTGACCCGGTACGCGGCGCAATGGCTGGCTCTGGACCGATCGACGGGATCGCGTTCATGGGTGTTCTCCTTGACTTTCAGGGTAACGGATATTCATCGAGCCCGCTACGAAGATGCGGACCCGTCTCGAAGTGGGCAGGTCCGCGTGCACCGACGCTGACAATTCATCATCACGCGCCGGTTTCGTCCGTGTTAACGTGCCCGCCTTCGAAGCCCTCGCCCAGGCCAAGCGACCAAAGTCTCCCATGCCATCAACACCCCCGCTGCACGCGGTGAGCGCACCGGTCCGCCTTTGCAGCCCCGTGCTCTTGCGCCTCTTGCTGATTGCCCTTGGTCTGGGTTTTTTCGGGTACGGCTTCGCCCAATCACTCAGCTACTCCGAGGCAATTGCCCTTGCGCAGGAACGTGACCCGGAGTTCAGGGCAGCCCGCATTCAGCGACGGAGCGCCGACGAGTCGGTCACGATTGCACTGTCACAACTGCTTCCCAACGCCTCCCTTTCGGTAGGCCGCAGCCAGGCCACGCAGGAGGCGCAGACGCCGAGCGCAAGCGGAGCCGCTCCAACTACAACCCAGCAGTTCGCCTCGAACAACACCAACGTTCAGGTTCGGCAGGCCGTTCTTCGGCGACGTGAGTGGTTGCAGTACCAGCAATCGAAGGTCGGCCTCGAAGTCGCCGAGGCGGTACTCCAGCAGCAGCGGCGGGCGCTCGCGCAACGGCTCAACGCCGCCATCCTCGAAGCCGAGATCACCAGGCTTCAACTCGCACAACAACGTCGTCAACTGGCATTCCAGAGGCTTGATTTCCTCGGAACGGAGCGACGTCTCCGCGAGGGTTTTGTGAGCGCACTCGATGCCGAGGCAGCAAAGCTCAGAGTTGAACAGGCTATGCTCGGTGTTCTGCAGACAGAAGAGGCGGTAGAACTTGCCGATATGCGAGTCGCCTCCATTCTCGGCACCACGGTCGGTGACAGGATCGCGCTGCCACCGGGGATTCAGCTTGTTGAAGCGGCGCGCCTGGGGACCCTCGAGGAACGGCTGCAGCGGTCGCTCCTGCGCCATCCCGACATCCAGGCGCTCCAGAAACAGATTGAAGTGGCCCTCATCGATGTGGCCCGCAACGATTCCGGGCACTGGCCGACCGTTGATGCGATCGCCAGCTACACCGACAGCACGAGCGAGTTTGCCTTGAACCGCGGCTACAGCTACAAGACGACGAGCCTCGGCCTTCAACTGATCCTCCCGTTGTACGCTGGGGGGGCCATCACTGCAAGTACGAGGCAGGCCCGACAAAACGTTGAGCGGCTTGAAGAACTCCTCGAATCAACGAGACGCCGGGTCCGTCTGGAGACCGAGGCGGACTGGCGGAGGGAGCAGCAGACGCTGCGAACCCTCGACGCACTCCAGGCGCAATTGAACCTCGCCAAGGTGGAACTGCAAGCCGCCGAGCAGCGCCTCAGGGCCGGATTTTCAAGTTCACTGGATGTGACGGCAGCCCGTTTGCGCGTTGAGGGTGTTGAGACCACGATTGCCTCCACCCAGTTGCAGTTGCTCTCCGCATTTGCGCGGGTACAGCGCGGCTACTGATTCGAGGCCAGCAACGGCTCGAAGGCACCGTGCGCAGGGCGCTCAGAAATGACGGGCGAGTTCGGCCACGTCCTCCTCGAGCATCTCACCGAGTTCGATCTGCAGGAGCCGCCCGTCGCGACCCAACACAAAGAGTTGCGGCAAACCCCTGCGCTGCCGGAAGATCGCCTGCCAGGCTGGCGTAACCATCCCGCTTTCGAAACTGTAGGCGTGCTTCGCCAGGTAGGCCCTTGCCGCATCGGCTGTCTTGTCGATGCTCACGCCAACCATGGCAAGTCCGCGACCGCGGTGCTCGC
>Ga0194133_10010272_pt1 | contig 10561 bp, 18 predicted proteins | sample TA2KigOf40mmetaG_FD_155448 | JGI IMG/M metagenome (GOLD analysis project Ga0194133, IMG submission 155448) | Freshwater microbial communities from Lake Tanganyika, Tanzania - TA2015055 Kigoma Offshore 40m | ecosystem: Environmental > Aquatic > Freshwater > Lake | place: Tanzania: Lake... | reverse complement strand
AAAATCACAAAAAAACAATTTGACTATTATCAAAAGATGGAACAAAATTTGTTTGGATTAATTACTCACGAACAATTATTTAATGTAATTAAAAAAAATTGTATTGCTAAAAAAAGTGCAGATGATTTTTTAATTATGAGAAATTTAGCTAAACAAGAATTAAAACCAAAAAATTTTGGGAATTGGAAAGGTTTTTCTAAAAATTTATTTAACCATAATAGCTTACATACACCTATTAATCACAAATTCTAATTTATATGCTTATTATTTTATTATTCTTATCATTAACAATTATTTGTCTTTTATTATCAAAACATTCTACAGTTGCAGAAGTGCTGTTATTAGGCTTTGTAATACTTACAACATTACTTATTATGTGTTATTTTGCAAGCTATAACAATGCAAAATATATTAATGCTAAATATAATACAAATTACACCGCCGAAGATATGTTTTGGAATGACAAATATATTGAAAAAGAATTGAAAATTGATAAAAAATCTCTTGACAATTAAACTGGATATTTTATAATTATAGCACCACAAACAAACTTACTTTTTAACTAAAATACAAAATATATGAAAATAGAAAAAGCAATTAGAAAATCATTACCAGCAGTTATATGTCTTTATGGCGAAAGCGGTTCAGGTAAAACATTTTCAGCATTAAAACTAGCACACGGATTAGTTGCAAATGCAAAAAATAATAGAGTCTGTGTAATTGATACAGAAAATCACAGAGCCAGCCATTATGATGCAGATTTTGATTTTGATGTTATTAATTTAGAAGCCCCCTTCTCATCTCATAAATTTATTGAAGCAATTAAATTAGCACAAAATGAAGGTTATGGTGCAATTATTATTGACAGTATAAGCCACGAATGGGATGGAGTAGGAGGAGCAGTATATCAAGCAGATAATAGTTCATTAAAAAATAAATTAGCCGTTTGGCAAGTTCCTAAAAAAGAACATAAAAGATTAATGGATTTTATTTTATCATCAAAATGCCATATAATTTTGTGTGCTAGAAGCAAAGCAAAAATTAAACAAGTTGGTAAAGATATTGTTGAAGATGGGATTGTGCCTATTCAAGATAAAACTTTTTTATACGATATGTTAGTTGTGTTTCATATGCATAATAAAGGGCAGGCAGAAATTATAAAATGTCCTAAAAATTTTGAATTAAACATTAAGGATTATATAAATGAAGCTCACGGAAAAGTAATTGCCGACTGGGTAAATGCAGGAGCTTCTATTGATTTAGAAAAATTACAATTACAAAAAGAAGCTAGATTAGTTGCAACCGAAGGTTATTTAATTTTTAAAAATTGGTGCGAACAATTAGAGCAAAGTCAAAAAGATTTATTAAAAAATATTAGAGACGAATTGGTTGAGATTTATAAAGAAGCTGATGGTAATGTAAAGCCAGCTATTATTAATTTTACACCGCCACCTGCAAAAAATATTGAAAAACCTCTTGACAATTAATTTTAATCTATCATAATTATAACACCACAAAGCCCACAGTTTAACAACTAAAAAATAATTATATGAAAGACACACAATTTTTTACAAATAGAATAGGCTCTGTTGGAGCTTCGCAAATAGCAGGACTTGTTTATCACTATAAAGATAAGTTATTACTAGATAATATAATCAATCAAGATATTTACCAAGAGATTAGCAATCTTAATACACAATGGCTTGAAACTCCGTGGAGCATCAAAACTAAAATTGGAATGAGTTTGGAGCAATTGCAAGCACTAAACAAAATTACGAGCAATGCTAATACCAGAAGAGGCAACGAGCTTGAAAGACCTACATTTGATAAGTTTTTATGGCAACTTGAAGAATACAATGCGAAAGAAGTTGATAACTACGAAAAAAAAGCAACCAAGCAATATATTAATTTTAGAGCAATTGCCACTATTGATTATCTAGCCGATATTAATGGTATTGAAGTAATTGTTGAGATTAAAACTAAAAATGTTTATAAACATTATACCGAAGAAGACCAAAAACAAAGTGATTGCAAAAATTTATCTTACGAAATACAAGTTGCGATGCAATTAAATTTACATAATAAAGAAAATGCAATTATAGCCACACAACTTGTTTTTACAAGAGACGATCAACACGATATTGATACTACATTAGTTTTAAATAGTATGTATAATACCGACGATCGTGTTGATATGTTAAAACAGGCAGTTGCTTATAGTTTAGAATATTTTGACAAAGATTATAACAATAATTTTGTGCCGAACCCTGAACTAAAAAAAGATTTTGAAGTTATGCAATGTCTAAACAAGGCTAGTCTAAATGCTTTACCGCTTGAAGCTGAGGTAGACTTCCCGAACGAGCTTATAGATAAAGTTGCCAAAATAAACGAGCTAAAAGAAGCTTTCGAGCAATACACTGCCCTAAAAGATGAGATTGATAGCCAGTTAAAAGCAATTGCAAAAGAGCTTAACAAATCAATTACTTTTAAAAACAGCCCTTATCCTTACAAAATTCTTATGACTACTCCTACAACTTATACTCAAAAAGATATTGATGAGAAGCAAAAGAAGGCTAAAAAAGAATATGAAGATAGTTTGGAGCTAAAAGCTGGCGACATCAAAACTGCCACTTGTGTTTTTAAATTACAACAAATTAAACAATAATTATATGGACGAAAACAAATCTATATTAAAAGATAATTTAATAAAAGTTGCCGAAAAAAATATATGTTTTTTAAAAAGTATTAATTTTAAACTATTAAAAGATAAAGAAATTAAAAAATTGCGAGGCGATAGCGAGGTAGTTTTAGCGGCTGCTGAAAAAATCTGTAATGATATAGACCATCTAATTAAAGAGATAAAAAAAAATATAGAAATACTTTTAATAAATAATTTATCATTAAAAGAGTTTTTGCATATAGTTACAAAACTAACACAATGCGATATTGCAGTTTTAGATTTTGCTGATAAACTGATGGTATGTGAAAACTTCTTAACAACTAAAAAATAATTATATGAAAAAAACAACCAAAAAAAAAGAAATTATTAAAGAATTTATCCTTGAAATGGTAAGGAAAGGTTGCTTAGCTTTATACTATGCAAGTAAAGAATTTCAAGCGGATAAAGATGTAGTTTTGGAAGCTGTGAGGCAAAATGGCAAGAATTTATACTATGCAAGCGATGATTTAAAAAACGACAAAGATGTAGTTTTAGTGGCTGTAAGGGAAAATGGTCGTGCCTTAGACTATACAAGTAAAAAATTGCAAGCGGATAAAGATGTAGTTTTGGAAGCTGTGAGGCAATATGGTTCTGCTTTATACTGGGCAAGTAAAAAATTGCAAGCGGATAAAGAGGTAGTTATGGAAGCTGTGAAGCAAGATAGCTGGGCTTTAAAATATACAAGTAAAAAATTGCAAGCGGATAAAGATGTAGTTTTGGAAGCTGTGAGGCAAAATGGCTATGCTTTACAATATGCGAGTAAAAAATTGCAAAACGATAAAGAGGTAGTTATGGAGGCTGTGAGGCAAAATGCTCTTGCTTTATACTGAGCAAGTAAAGAATTACGAAAACTTTTAACAACTAAACAATAAATATATGAAAGAAACAATAACAAAAACAACCGAAACAAAAGTAATTCTTAATAAGAATTATTATATAACCATTATAAAAGATACATTTTTACAATCGACTGTCAAAAATCTTTTTACAGTTGTTTGCTTACTTTTTTCTTTTTGGTTTAACTATCATTTTATCGGCAACAATTGTTTTGTTAATTTTTTAATATTAGTAGGATTTTTTTGTGGAATGTTTATTTTAGTAGACACTGCAAATAAAGACAAATACTTTTATAATGTTAGTAAAGAGCAATTTGAAGAGATTAAACAAATACTAAAAAAATAATATGAAAAACATAAATTTTGAAGAATATAAACAATTAGCACTGGCTACCGAAATGTCAAACTACCAAATGCCTATTGTTAGATTTACCCCTTTTGATGCAAGATTATTACATTGTATCTTGGGAATTGTAGGTGAAATTGGAGAACTTAAAATAAGTGAATTATCTGCTAATTTTGATGCAGAAAATCAATTAGAAGAGCTTGGTGATTTATATTGGTATTTTGCAATGGCAAGCGATATATTCGGTTTTAAATTAAGTAATGTGCCTAATATAGAGCTAAACAAATTAAGTAATACAACGGAAGATATATTTTTGGCAATGGATATACAATGCACCGAGATTGTAGATTTATATAAGAAAAAAATATTTTATGGCAAAACTATTACAAACGAACAGATTGCGAAAGTTATTTTTGATTTACAAGATTTAGTATTTTGCCATTATTACGAACTTGTGCCAAAAGCATTGGAGCTAAATATTGCTAAACTAAAATTAAGATACCCCGATAAATATAGCGATAAAAGTGCAATTGAAAGAAAAGATAAACAAAAATAAACGAAAATAAACAAAAAATAAAGAAAATGTATTTAAACGACAAACAAATTAGGTTAATATTGTTCGCACCTTTATTGCTAAAAAATGTTATTGAGAACGATCAAGCAGGTTTAAAAGATAATAGCAACTTAACAATTGAAGATGAGGAAGTAGTTAATCAAGACACTGTTTTTATTAATGATACTATCAAACAGGCGGAGCAATTTGTCAATGATTTTCAAAAAGAACTTGGTTTTGATAATAAAAAGTTTGCGAAGCTTTTTAAGTCCGTGTTTGGCACTATTAATCAATGCTATAAAATGTTTCAAGAGATTATAGATGGCAAAGTTGTTTATAAAGTGCCAAGAACAATAACATCTATTGTATTGAGCTATTGGTATTTTTGCCTTGATATTGCAGAAAATACAGAGGTTGGTTGGATTATAAAAGACGATAAATATTTGTTTTTTCAAGATTATATAAATCAATCGCTTGCTTTTATTGAGCCGTTAAAAATTATGGGGCAAAATACATTAGATTTTACAGCCGATGAGTTAGCAAAGAAAGGTAAAAAATTTAATGAAGATAAATTTTATCGCCAGTGCAATAGTAAAGTAGAAAATATTATTAATTTGTTAAAAAATATTTAAAAACCTCTTGACAGTTAAACTGAATAATTTAAAATTTTACTAGGCAAGGGATTTTGGAAATCGATCCCTTGCTACAATAACAACTAAAAATAAAATATATGACACATAACGAAACTAGAAAATTAGAATTAGCAACATTTTTTGGAAGCGATCAAGAGATAGCAGACTCCGCAAGAGTATCTTATGGCACAAACAAGGATGGCAAGCCTACTGATTTACTTTATTATTTAATGGAGCACGAACATACCTCGCCGTTTGAGATGGCAGAATTAAAAGTTAAGGTTACCTGCCCTATTTATGTTGCAAGACAATGGATAAAACACAGAACATTTTCTTCTAACGAAATATCATTAAGATACACAAAGGCAGATAAAAATAACTATTTTATGCCCGAAACATTAAGAATGCAATCAAACACAAATAAACAAAGTAGCGAAGGTGTTGCTGACAATCAAGATTTATTACAATGTATAATGCAAGAGAGTATAGAACATTCTTTTTTTAGATATGAAACTTTAATTGCCAATGGAGTTTGTAAAGAGCAAGCAAGAGGAGTATTGCCACTGGCAACAAATACAACATTCTATTGTAAAGGCAATCTTAAAAACTGGTTGCATTTTATAAAATTAAGAATGCACGACACGGCACAAGAGGAGATCAGATGGTTTGCCGATAGAATGTGCGAGATTATCAAAGAAAAATTTCCTGTTGTTTGGGATGCTTATAAAAAGTTTGTGCTTGATAGTGTTAAATTTACCAAAGAAGAGGTTGATTTTATTCGCAGTGCTTTTAATGGCAAACTTTTGACACAAGCTGAAAGTGGTTTAAAAGATAGACATTATCAAAAAGTTATAAAAATTTTAGGGATTGAAGCCGAAACAATAAAAGAAAGCAATTTGCAAAAAATACAATCTGCTTATTTAACAGATGTAAGCAAAATTCAAACAAAAGATATTGCAAAATAATGAGTAGAAAAATTGGCATTGGAGCCGAAGGATTACAACATAAACAATTTGCTAATATTGTTAGGCAATATGAAGCTTACAAGCAGTTAAATTGTCGATTTTGGACTTACTCGGCTTCTGGTGAATATAGAAAGCCAACCACTGGTGCCTTACTAAAAGCCAAAGGACTTAAAACTGGTTTTGCCGATTATATGTTTATTTATAGGAACACTGGCGGTTTAGACCACTTGTTATTTATAGAATTTAAAGCAGGTAAAAACAAGCAAAGCCAAAGTCAAGTAGATTTTGAAAAATTGTTTGAGGAGAGTGCTAACTCTTTTTATTATGTTGCCTACTCGGTAGAAGAAGCCCTAAACATTCTTAAAAGACATAACATAATAAAATAATATATGACAGTTTATAGTGATAAATTTAAACAAGAAATATTGAAATACTTGCTGGCGGATTGGGATTCAAAAGATATTGGAATTAAATTTAACATATCAAGTAATTATATTAGAAAAATTGCCCGAGCAAATGGTATCAATACAGTTATCAAAGACGATGCAAAATGGAGAAGAAAAAAAGAAAGAGTGCAACCATTAAAACCAAGCAATCAAACATTCACAGATAAATACGGCATTACATTAGATTTAGAAGCATTAGAATATTTTAAAGAGCATACTAAAAAATATTTTAATCCAGTTTTGTGTGATGAGATGACGGTTAAAAATAAAAGACCATATGAAATACAATATCATATTACACACGGTTTTATTAATGTATCTTATATTTATCACGGAGTTAATGAAACTTTTAAATATAAGTTTATTAATGATTTTTATAAAAATAAACTAACCATAGAAAATTTAAAAGAATTGATTATAAAGAAAAATATTTTTGAGAACATTACAGACAAAAATAATAATAGCTGTGTTTTTGATTTAGACTTGTTTTTAAACGATGTTAAGTATAAAGAAGCAGTTAATTTATCTAATATAACAAAAGTAGCTCCAAAATGGCTCTAATTCTAAATTTAAAATATGATTGTTAAGATTATAAAAATAAAATCAGGTTTTTTTTGCAACAAAGTTTTAGTTGAGGCACTAGACGATTGCCGTATAGTATATGGCAGTGAATATTGCGATAAAGTTTTTTTTATTAATAAACAGGTAAGGCACTGGATTAAAATTTCTAAAAAAGATTCCGTTTTTCAAAAAGGGGATATTATTAGTTTTGTTGATTTATGCGATATAATTAATATTAATCAATTACCTTGGGGGACATATAAATAATGGCTCTAATTACAGATTTATATAAAATAATAGAAAACAATATTGAGGTTGGTAGTATTGCCTTGTGGCAATATGAAGGGCAACAAGCTCCACACATTGAGTTTAAGATTGAACCTGAATATCAAAATCAAGGCATTATGAAAAAACATTTGCCGATTTATCTTGATAACTTAAAACAAAAAAGTTTTAAAACAATTGTGGCAGTAATACAACCACATAATTTTGCTAGTCAAAAACTGGTAGAAGCGAACGGTTTTAAGTTTTTATGTTTTGCAAGTTGTTATAAAACTTATATAAAAGAAATATAATGATAAATTTTGATTTACTAGGTAAGCCAATACTTCCTGATAGTTTGCAATTAAGAATTCCATATATGGGAAGTAAAAGAAAAATTGCCAAGGAGCTAATGCAAAAAATGATTGAGGTAAAGCCAAAAGCAAAATATTTTTACGATCTATTTTCCGGCGGGGGTGCAATGTCTTTTTATGCCCTACAATGCGGTTTAAAGGTGCATTACAATGAGAAGCAAAAAGGAATGGTTGATTTACTAGAATATATATTAAATAGGGCTAAAAACGGTGAAAAAGGGCAATATGGTTTATTCCCTGATGATTTTTATAATTTTATTACAAAAGAAGAGTTTTTTGATTTAATTGATAAAGACACAATAAAAGCCCAGTTTTCAAGAATATGTTATAGTTTTGGTAATAAGCAAAAAACTTATGCTTATGGCAAGGATATTGAAAATTATAAACACTTGGCACATAATATTGTTATGTTTCGTTGTGAAAAATCGCTGGATGAATTTAATAAAACTTTTAATAAAAATTTTGTTTTAAGTAATGCTAAAACTTGGAATGAACGGCGACTTGATTATATGAGGCAATTTTCAAGAGAACAGAAAAGAAATGAAGATGATCAAATACAAAATTTGGAAAGTTTGCAAAGTTTAGAAAAATTTAACTATTTTAGTCATCAAGAAAAAATGGAATCAATGCAAAGAATAAATCAACTTGAAATAATTGGAGACAGAAAAATAAAAGAATTAGAGCATTTTGAAAGAGTGCAAAATTTGCAAAATTTGCAAAGTTTGCAAAGTTTGCAAAGGTTGGAAAGTTTGCCATCTTTTACAATTACTAATTTAGATTTTGCCGATGTGAAAATAATAACTCCACCAGAAGAGACTATTATTTATTTAGATCCTCCTTATAGAGGCACTGCTGAATATGTAGAAAAATTTGATTATACAAGAGTAGATGAGTATTTTAAGCAATCACCTTATACTTGTTTTATGAGTGAATATACCGCACCGTTTCAATCAATCTTGGAGATTAAAAAAGAGAGTATGTTTAATAATACTAATGTTGAAAAAAGAAAATATGTAATTGAAAAATTGTTTTGGAATGAAAAATAACTATTTACAATTATTTTTATCGCATCATAATTATTTTGTTTAAAAACAATACTCTTGTTTTTAAGTTTGCGAAATTGCAAGGGGCGGCAATAGTTGCCCCTTGTTTATCAATTTCCCAATGTTGGGAATATGGTATTATTTGCACCAATCTTTTGTTTTTGTGCCACCATCATAAAACACAGCCAAGCCGTTTTTAACAAGCTCTTCTGCTAAATCTTTACCATTCTTTGAAACATTAACAAGATATCTGCCATACTTATCTAATTCTAAATAAACAATATTTACTTCGCCTTTGGTAAATTCTTTTACAAATTCTTTTGCTTTCAAACCAAACTCAATCTCTTTTTGACATTTTGCAACTTGCTTAAAACTTTCAGGAGTATCAATACCAGCCAAACGGTGGCTTTTTTGTAGCATATCAAGTGGAGGGTTAGGGTTATTGACAATAAAAGTGTCGCCGTCGACAACTCTATCTATTTTGCTTGCAAATGCTGATGTTGTAAAAAGTGTTGCGATTAAAAAAAGTTTTTTCATTATTTTATTGGTTTGATTAAAGATTTTGTTTTATGATTTTTAAGAATGATTAACATTGTAATTAACCAGCTTATAAACCATACTATAATTGCTTGGAAAATTTTTAATTCTAGGTAGGCAATACTATTAATAGCATTTAAACTAAGCTTGCTTAATAAATCTAATGCAACATAATTATTAACAATAAATTTTGCCACCATTAAAAAATAACCAGTAATACCATAAAAAAAGATTGCACCTAAAACTTTTGTAAAAGTTTCATTCTTATTTAATTTTAACCAATCCCAATTATTTTTGCCAGTTTTATTTGTAGGTATAGGCAATTTATTAAAAAACCATCTAAATATTTTAAAGTAAAAATCTAATATAAATTTCATAATTTTAACTGAGTATTTTTTGTTGATATTTTTTTCATAACCAAGTCTCCCTCATTATCAATAATAGTGAGATTAAATTTGTTGCCACCAATGGCATTATAAAACTTATTAAGCATCTCTTGGCTATCTAAACCTCTTATTTCACTTTTGATTTTTGCATCGGTTATTAACCATTTTGCAGGAGCAATACAGCCGTGTAATTGTTCTATCCAGTTAGCTTGATGTATTCTTATACCATCTCTATTTTCTACTTTTAAAACTAAAAATAACGGAACTTTAAATTTACTAGAAAATGTTTTTTCTACCGAGTATTTACCAGCGGGTATGCAACAGCTTTCATTTAACGGAGTGTTTTTATCGTCTCTTTTATTGCTAACTCCTTTATAAAACAACGGCCTTTCAAGAGTATAACATATAGGGTCAAAATTAAGTGCTTCTTTATCTTGTGTTGTAAAATATCCGAGAGTGGCACCGTCGCCGTTTTTGTGATAATATCTTTTTAATAAAATATCCATATTATTTTAACTTAAATTGATTAAAACATTTTTCTTTTGCCTCTTCATCTGGCAAACAACCACATTTTTTAACTGCCATAACAAGAATAAGATGAGTAAATACTGGCTCACTTAAAACATTGTTTTGTTTGACAATCTCTTTTATATCCAAGCTTGGTATCATTTCGCAACAATTTTTATTACTAGTCAGCAAAGTTAAAGTCTTCAATTTGTTGGAGCAACTTACTCCGCTGATTAGTATCATAATTAACAATATTATTTTTAATTTTTTCATATTTAATAATAGTTTTGGTTGTTTTTTGTTCGTTTTCTAAATTAGTATTAGCAATTAAATTTTCGCAAACAATTCGCTCCTCCTCTCTTGCTTTAACAACTGCATTTTTTGTTTGCTGTTTC
>Ga0194133_10010271_pt1 | contig 10562 bp, 12 predicted proteins | sample TA2KigOf40mmetaG_FD_155448 | JGI IMG/M metagenome (GOLD analysis project Ga0194133, IMG submission 155448) | Freshwater microbial communities from Lake Tanganyika, Tanzania - TA2015055 Kigoma Offshore 40m | ecosystem: Environmental > Aquatic > Freshwater > Lake | place: Tanzania: Lake... | reverse complement strand
AAATCGTAGTCGTTATGCTAAAAAATCAGAAGATTCAAGTGAAGCAGAAGAACTTGCTGAAGAGGCTGTAGAAACAGCAGAACAATTAGCAGAAGAAGTTGAACACCTTCAAGCTGAATTGCAAGCAATGAAGAAAGCAAATCTTAAATTAAGACAAGCAGGCAAGAAATCAGAAGATGCAAGTGAAGCTGAAAGCATTGCAGAAGAAGCAGTTTCTACAGCAGAGCAATTAGCTGAAGAAGTTGAACACCTTGCTGAAGAACTTAAACAAGCAAAGAAAGCAAATCTTCGTTTAAGACAAGCTAAAAAATCTGATGGTGCAGAACAATTAGCTGAAGAGGCAGTAGAAACAGCTGAACAATTAGCTGAAGAAGTTGAAACTCTTTCATCCGAAGTTGAAAGTCTTGCAGAAGAATTAAAGCAAGCAAAGAAAGCAAATCTTCGTTTAAGACAAGCAAAGAAATCTGAGGAATCAGAAGAATTAAGTGACAGTGAAGTTCTTGAAGAAGAAATCAAAGCACTTAAGAAAGCTAATGCTCGTTTAAGACAAAGATTAGCAGGCAGTGAAGTATTAGATGCTTTAGAACAAAACTATTCTTCTCATGGTGAACAACCTGTAGAAAGATTTGCATCTAAGAGAAAAGCTGGTGTTGGTCGTTTAGCAAATGTTCTTAGTTCTTATATGGCTGATGATGAAGGTATTGCAGATGAAGGTACTGAATCATTAGCAGATCTTTTAGCTGAAATTGAAGCAGAAGAAGCTATGGAACAACAAGCATCAAAGTTTGCATCTAAGAGAGCCAAAGCAAATAAAAAAGCTGGACAAAACAATCCTCGTTATTTTTATCAAGAAGAAATTGAAGATCGTGAAGGCAAGCAATCTGAAAGCAAGCAATCTGCAAAGAAAGCTATGTACATGGCTGAACATGAAACTGAATACATGATGGCTGATGAATTTGAATCAGATGAACTCGAAGAACAAGCAGATTTGATGGCTGATGATGGTATTGAATCTGATGAAGTAGATCCATTTGGTCTTAATGCAGAAGATATGCTGTCTGAAGATGCTGATCCTAGATTAGCAAGTCTTTTCTCTTTTGCTAATGAAGAAGCAGATGAAGAAGAAGTTGAAGAAACTGAAACTGAAACTGCATCTAAAAAAGCTAGTCGTTTTGCCAAAGCTAAAAAATCTGAAGAAGAATCTGATGAAGAAGAAGAATCTGATGAAGAAGAAGAATCTGAAGAAGAAGAATCTGATGAAGAAGAAGTAAAAGAAGAAAAGCCTGCTAAGAAAGCACCTGCTAAAAAGGAAGAAAAGCCTGCTAAGAAAGAAGAAGGTAAAGCATCTTCTAAGAAAGCATCTATTACTCCTAGACCAAAGACACAACAAGCTAGTGTAAAGACACTTGGCAATATTAGTAGAACAGCAAGTGATGCTAATGAATTGTCAAAGTTGTGGGAATCAGCACCTGATGTTAGCAAGTTCTTTAGCTAAGATTTGGTTATCTTAAGTAGTCATGTTTAAGAGCATTTAAAATAAATGTGAAAAAAGATGATGAAAAAGTAGTAGATGGCTATTAAATCTTTAATAGTTTATCTATTAAACAAGAGTATATAAAGTAAAACTATTAAAAATAGCTTTGTACTTTAAAACTTTTTTCTTCATAAAACCATTCTCTTGAAAACAGAGAGTCAGAGATTTAGGAGTGACATCATGTCTATTTCTTTACTTGGACAAGCGAGTGGTGGATTTACTCAGAGTAATAGTGCATTGCGTATCCTTCATGTTGGTGTTCGCAATACAGTTGGTCAATTGACTGCTGATTCTTTTACTCAAACTAATCCACCTGTTATTACTACCACTGCTACAAAGACAACATCTAGTGGTTTCACTGCTGGTGTACTTGGTGTATTAAGTGGTTCTATTGCCTTTGCTCGTAATGACGAAGGTGAATTTTTTCATGGTGGTCCCACAGATAGTGCTACTGAAAATGCTAAAGAAAAGCCACTAGGTATTTTCATTAATACAGCTGTAGGTCTTGCATTTACCAATCAACCCGGTGTTGCATCAAATCGTGGACCCTATGTATCTGCACAAGGTACTTATGGCAACAGCCTCTATGAAACACAAATTCTCACAGGTGCAAATGATGGCGATGATTTGGATCAATATACTATTGGTGATGAATTATTTGCATCTGTAAATGGTTATTTGACCAAGAGCACAGTAGCTACTGATTTACATGATGAAGAACATGGTTCAGGTCCCGCCGCAGGTGGTTCATGGACTATTGGTATTTTAACTGTTGCAGGCGATACATCTTCTGATGAACTCGTCTATGACCAAAGAATTTAATAAAGAAAGGTAGCAGTTAAAATGACAAATGTAAATGTTGATAATGCAGTAAAACAGAAGATCATTTCTGACTATATTAAGACTCCTCAAGGTCGTGCAAAACTTGCATCTTCTATGACACAACCACTTCGTCTTAGAAGAGATTATACCTCTGTTGGTCGTAAGACTTTCTTGGTAGAACAATTACCTGATGGTGCTTTGCCAATTTATGACAAAGATCCTGATGTTACAGCATTCGTAGTTGGTGAAGAAGGTGAAAACATTCTTGCTATTACCAAGCCACGAAGAGTAATTTTCCCTCTCTTTGAAATTGCATCAAATCCAGAAATTCCTTTAACACAAATTAAGGAAAGACGATTTGACTTGATTGAAAGAGCCCAAGATCTTGCTCGTGCCCAAATTCAAGCTGCCGAAGATGAAAGAGTATTTGCAATTCTTGATGCAGTTGCTACTCAAGGTTTTGATGGTGTTGCTGGTCAAACCAATCCTGATATTCCTGTTATTGCTCCTTTAAATGGTGCAGTACTTGCTGATGCTTATGCACAAATTGAAAAGCATGATCTCCGTGTAGCTCGTGTATTTATCAATGCTCGTGACTATGCAGATATCAGAAAGTTTGGTCGTGACATTTTGGATATCGAAAGCCAAGCAGCCCTCTTAAAGACAGGTTTGCAAGCAACTCTTTGGGGTGCACAAATCATTACAAGTCGTTTGGTTAACCCCGGCACTGTATATGTTTGTTGCGAACCTGAAATGTTTGGTCGTATTCCTGTTCGTACAGAATTGACTGTTCTTTCTGCTGATGATCCAAAGGCTCGTACTATCGGTTTCAGTGTTTTCGAGAATTTAGGTATCGGGGCTTATAATCCTCGTGGTTTAACTCGTTTGACAGTAACTCGTTAATCTAGTCTAAATCAAAGTTAAGTTAGCAAGTTAGCAGATAAAGTTAGCAAGTTAAGTTAAAGAAAAAGCCACTGTGTTTAATTTCACAGTGGCTTTTTTATTTTAAGAAAAAAGATTTGCAATCTTAAAAGAGATGGATTATGTTTATAAATGGACAGGCAATGTTTGTGTGAACTTGTTTGTTTGTTTTTGTTTGTAGTGTTTTAGTCGTGGTGATTAAGACACTACTAAAAAATCCTTCTCATTTATTTGGTGTGGTTTTCCACCAAGTAGTGAGTGTAGGTTGTTGTTGTTTAAAAAGGCATAGTAAATAAAACTACTGTGCCTTTTTTTTATTTGTGATAAAATCTTTATAATTTGTATATATGTTATGTATGTTTATTTCTTCAAACCTTAAAAAAGGACAATGAAATGTCAGAAGTGAATTTCAATAAAGGTGTGTTTATTCGTGTAAAGGCAAATACTACAATTCATTTAGGAAAACTTGAAAGAAATCTTTATCAAGGTGATGTAGTAGAATTTGATGGTGTTACATTAAGAGTAGGCAATCAAGATGTTGTGATGCCTGAACTAAAATCAGGTATTAAAAGAGGCTGGTTAACAATCGTAGATCCTGCTGAATATGTAGAAGAAAAGAAAGTTGCTCAACCTGTAGTATCAGTACCAAAGAAAGAAATGCCTGTACAAAAGGTATATGATGAAGAAAAGTCAGTAGCAGATGTTGTAAAGAAAGAAGTTGTACCTGCAAAGAAATTCCCTGTGCAAGTAGAAAGTCAAGATGATGATGTTCGTCCTGTACATAAAGTAGATACTAAGAGTGGTGCAACAGTATCAGGTGCAACGAGTGCAATGGATAATGTATCAGCACAACAAGGTGCAGAATCAGTAAAGATTCCATTAAAGACAGCATCAAAGCAAAAAGTAGTGATTTCAGATGGAAGTCAAATTACTAAAGAAATGGCAAAGCTAGAAAATCTACAAAGAGATGCAGTAAAGCAAGTTATTGTTGTAGAAGATCAACAAGGTGCAGAAGAAGTTTTGACTACACAAACAATTACACAAGATGAATTGAGTGTAGCATTAAGTCAAGCTGAAGAAGTACCTGTGACAGAAGAACCATCAAGCGAATTAAATCTTGATCCTATTGTAGAGGCGATGTCAAATCTACAAGAGGATTTACAGACAGTAGAAGCATTAGATGCCAAACCAAGTACAGGTGCAGTGATTATTGGTGAAGGTGATGAATTTTCATGGGATAAATCAAAGCATTGGCAACATCGTGTAAAGTTAGCAGTAGAGAAATATGGCAATGATGCAGAAACATTGGCAAAGATCAAAGCGATTGAAACAGATGGTGTAGTGAAAGCGATTGAGAAAGCATTAGCAGATCAACAATAAAAATTATAAATGCTATATAGTTTAAGTTTAATTGTGTTCTGTGCATTGGTATATTGGTTTAGATCAAATGCAAAAGCAGTATTCGATTTACAATGGACACCATTTCAGTGGTGGTTATATACGAGTTTAATAACCAACTATGCTAGTTTAAGTGCATGGTGGTTTTTAAGAGAATCGTATGATATATGGAAAGCCACCATGATATGGCAGGTGATTTTATTTATAGTAGAAGTATCTTTAAACACATATTTCTTTGGATTTAGTTTTAAGATGTTTGTATCCTTATCATTAATCTTTATAGCGATACTAATAGGCTTGTCTTAATAATATATTTATATGTTCATTTATCTTTAAGAATAAAAGTAAAGGTGAATGATGAAAAAGCAATCAAATAGTCAAGCGAGCTGGAGTTTAATAAGTGAAGGTGTAAATTCAGCTAGAGTAGAAGCACATAGAATAAGTGTATGTGTAAAGCAATTACTAGAGGCAGTTAAAGAAAATCCTGAACTAGAAGAAGAATTGCAAAGACTATGTGGTGATGTATTATTGATGATACCTAGATCATCAGAGAATATGGAAAAGTCATTAGATAAGACAACCTATGCTTTAATCAAATTAGGTGAAGGATTTTATCGTCAAAGGTTGCCACAAGAAGATAGAGAATTAGTGGATATTGCAAGTAAATTTAATCCTTATCCTAGTGCTAGACGAATAGCATCAAAGTATATGAGTAAAAAATGAGAAGATATTCTTATAGATCAGATGAATCTTTATCAGGTGCAAAGACATTTGTAAAACCTGAATCGGGTACAGATACAACGAAACCTGAAAAGAGTAGAGAAGATTATGCAGATGGCAAACCACAAAGAGATAGAGTATTGCCATTACCAAGTGGACATCCTGAAGGTCGAGATGAAAAAAGACCGGGACCACCTGTTTTTAATACACCATCTGACAGTAAAGATAATTCCTCAAATTATAGCAAACCTAGATCTGAAAATGCAGTTAGTCCAAAGCCTATGGGAAAGCCATTACATCAAAGTCCGAGAACAACAGGAGTGCCGGGTGATCAATATGGACATCCATATATAGATCAAGGTACAATGTTGCATCAAAGAAGAACGATGACAGCCTATGAAGAGGATATGGAAAAAGAGGCTGGTATAGAATGGAGACCACCTAGAAGGCAGGAAAGACAACATAAGCAAAGAGGTCAAGCTAGAAGAGATGCTAAAAGGTATTATCAGAAAAATCGTTTTAAGATAAAGCGAAATGTAAAACAATATCAGAGAAAAAACAGAGTCAAACTAAAGATGTATCAGAAACAAAGAAGAAAACATCCTGAGAAATATCAGAGATTAAAAACAAGGAGAGCCTATATGCAAGCGAATAAATTACAAATGCTGTTAATGTTATTAGCAGGACTAAGATCAGCACATTTAAGTCATTGGACTACACATTGGCAAGTGAAAGGTATGCCATATTATGGAGATCATTTATTGATGGATAAATTATATAATAGTATACCAGAAGAAATTGATGTTTTAGCAGAAAAGATTGTAGCTGAATTTGGAGGAGAATCAGTAGATTTAAATGCACAGATGGCAGAAATGACAATCCAAGTAAAAGCTATTAGTGAGGCATCAACAGATCCATTACATAGAGCATTATGTGTAGAAGAATTTCTACAAGATTTATTTGAAGTAGTTTATGATGGATTAGAAGGTCAAATGTCATTAGGTCTGGATGATTACATCATGGCAACAGCGAATGCACATGAAACCAATCTTTATTTATTAAGACAAAGATTTCGTTAATAATTTATTTATATTTTTGAATTAAGAAAGTGGTTATAAAAAACAGAAAGGACATAACAAAATGTTATCCAAGCAAGCAAGACAAATTAAAGCATATCTATCTTCAAATGAAGGTCGTGGGATTTTAAGAACAGCAAGAATGGTATTGAAAGCTAATAACATTCGAGTATCTGATGATGATTCAAGAGGATTAAAGTCATTAGCAATGGCATATGCTTTATATCCAAATCAATTAAAGCAAGCCACAGGTGGTTTAGTATCAAGAACAGCAGATTTTAAAGGTGTGGATTTTTGTAGTGCAGATCCTTCTTTATGTACAGGAAGAAAACAAATTCCTAGAATCCAAATGCCTGTATTAGAAGGCAATAACTTAATGCTTGTCACTAAGAATTTGAAGAATGGTTTAATTGATTGGAAAAATCCACCAAAGAATGCTCTCTATGCAAGATGGGTGCCTATTATGCAAGGTCGTAATAAAGGTAAAGTTATTGCATTATCAGGACTTGATCCTAGTGAATTAGAAGAATATGGTATTGATGAAACTACCGTAGGTTATAAGTATCATCACCATTCAGCAAATGGTGAAATGAAAGTTGGAGTTAAGCAAGTGAATGCTCCAGCAACAGAATTAAAACCAACACAATCTGAAATCAATTTTGATAAAGCATTTGGTATGGCAGTGGCATACTTGACAGGTGCTTTTAAAAATTTGACTAAATATGATCCAAAAACCGTATCTCTTATTTCTAAAGAAGGATATATTGTAGATGGACATCATAGATGGGCGGCAATTGGTCTGTTAAATACCTATAGTCCTGAAAAACTAATTGGATATAAGAAAGACACAGAATATAGAGATGAAAAAGGTAATCTTACTATTCTGAATTGGAATATCGAAGACAGTATGTACAAATTATTTTTATTAGACCAAAAAGATCTTTTGCCCGAGTTTTTAGCAGATGAAAAAGGTGGTGGCGATAAAAGTTTGACATTAGCTTGTATGGCTTTCAATTTACCAATGAAAGATTTATTACCTTGTTTAAATGCTTGTACCGATAGCTTAGGTGTAGCAAGAAAACCTTTTGATGAAAAAGATCCAAAGCAAGTTGAAAAGATCACTCTTCCGGGCTTTCAAGGTTATGAATTACTAAAACATCAAGATCAATTCTCTGGCGATGAGGATGCAACATCTGGTCTAAAAAATCTTTTAGATCAGACTAAAGAAGTAGACGATTCCGAATTTGCTGGTGTAAATCAAAATTACACCAGAGTTGCAAGACTTAAACGAAGAATGAATTTCAGATAAGGTCTATACAAAAAAATGCCTAGAAACTATGACAAACCAAGAGATGTTGAGCAAATTCAAAAATATATTGTAATCTCTTATTTAGATACGACAGCACTCTCTCAAGAGTTTTATCTTTTTATCAATAAAGCACTCGTTTTCTTAAAGAAAAAAGGTGTAATAGGATTAGAGAAAGTATTGAATAAGATAGTTCTTAGGCATTATGAACCTTCTTTTGATTCTCCAAATAAGTTGGGGATTTATTTTCCTGCTTTAAAACAAATACAATTAGTTCTTCAAGAAGATCCTACAAATCCATTTGGAAATGGATTTCCATTATATTTTAATGCTTTAATACATGAGATTGGTCATGCACTACAAGAAAATTTACATGGTGAAGCACAAGCATTTTGGACTGCTCCATGGGTAGAGTATAGGTTTGAAACTTTTAAAAATTCTAATGAATTTATCTCAAGTGTGATTAAGAGATTATTCATGGCAAATGGTGATATTTCACAAATACACTATTCTGGTCTTAATGATTATCTCAAAGTGTTTTGTTTGCTTAAAACAAACTTAGAAGAGTATTTTTTAAGTCCCAACGAATTTAAAGATCATCTTGATCAAAGATTGCCTTTTCATGAAAATTTAGATTTTACTACAATCAAAGACTTTTTTGGTAATAAAGAAAATCTTAAGTTGCCTTTTAATCAATATCCAAAGGCAATACTAGATAAATTTAAAAAATCGGATTTATATACACCAAAGATTGAAACATATATTAATAACTTGGATTTTGTAACAGATTTGGAAGTACCTAGTAAATTACATTATAATGAGCATGAAGATTTTGCCGAATCATTTAGGATTTTGATGCTTACACCAAAACAAATAAAATCAAAACAAAAAATGAGATTGTTTCATACTTTATGGTTATCTGGTTTCTATAATAGACCTTTCTTTAAAAAAGAAAAATTAATAAAATACTTAAGAAAACAATAACTTAAGTATTTCATCTTTCTTAATAAAATCATCACCTAAATAATCAAAATATTCCGAAAAGAAATTATCTTTATTCTTCTCTGCATAGTCAATAAATTGTTTTATATCTTTATGATCAGTATGGTATTTCAATATGCCTACAAGTTCATCTTCTTCAATAAATAAAAGTTTTGCTACTTGTTTAGCTAGATATATATCAAAATAAGCTAAGATAGTGAGTAATACATCATACTCATCTAAAGATCCTTTATGGTCAAAATATGTAAAGTCAATCATTGTAGTTTATCATCTTTAAAGAAGTTTGCGAGCAGTTTAAACCTAATGGGGTTTTCATCTGTATGTTCTTCAAAGAAACTAACAGTATGATCATCATTAACTTTAAAATTTAATTTAAAATCTATTAAACCATTCAGATCTTCATAATGAATATGCAGAACACCATTCGCTTGATAACAGTAAACATAGCTTAATGTACTTAAATTGCTTTCCAGCTTGTTTTGAATAATATGGTATGTGCTATCATCTAAGATACCTTTCTCATTTATAAGTTCAGGAGCATCTGTAGTAAAGATAAGACTGCCTTCTTCATAATTAAAACCTTTAAAGGTAAGAGAAATAAAAACTACAGGAAAATCAAAAAGATTATCTTTACAGGCATCTTCAAACCAAAAGACTAGCATTTCTTTAGTAGTTTTAATAAAATATTCAAAACTTTGTTTTCTAACCTGTTGTAAAATTTGTTCATAATCAATAACAAACATGAGAGTGCCTTTATGGAAGAAGAAAGAAATAATAGAGATTTAAAGATAATACAAAAGAATTTAGATGAGATCAGAAATCAGATACGATTTGTACAATCTAAAGTCAGTAGATTAGACAATGGTGATGTTGATCCTTTAAAGAGAATACTAAGACAACTTGATGACTACATCAAAGAAATGAGTAAAAAGAAAAATGCCAATGTATAGCTATAAATGTAAAAAATGCGAAAGAGAAGTGACAGTAAGATTAAGCACAATCTCAACACCACAGCCAAAGGTATGTAAAGAAGTAGAACCAAAAATAGAATGTGATGGTGAATTAGAAAAGATAATATTGCCAAGTAGCTTTTCATTAAAAGGTGCAGGTTGGTTTAAAGACGGATATTAATATAATATAAGATACGATACTCTTTAAATCAAAGGAATAAAATGGAAGAAAACTATTTAAGAGAAGATATTTTCCTTAAAGATGGTAAACTATCTATCAACCAGCAATATTGGGATTTGATCAAAAAACACCATCAAAGACATGATGTGCAAAACTACATTCATTCTTTAATTGTGAAACATAATATTCCTTTTCCATATAAGGAATACACAGAACTTGGTCTAAAAGATGAGTTCTCAAAGCTAAAAAACACACACCATTATGGCATCATCTCTTATGCCAAATGGTCAAGTCATAGATTAGAAATACCTAACTTTGATTTCACTTATGATGGTAGGTATTTAGGTTTGTTGCCAAACCTTGTAGGCAGATCATGTTCAGATAATTTCACACAGGTGGAAAGAATGAAATGTGAAGCTAAAGATCGTGGTTTATCGCCTATTCACTCATGGGAAAAAAGAACATCTGTATTTAGGTTTCTTTATAATGTATGTGAGAATGTATCGCCAAAGACATTAAGAGCAACAATCTCAAATTCAAGTGGATATGTAGCAAGTCAATTTTCACCTATGTGTGCAAAAGCTATTTATGAGATGTTTGATTGTAAAAATGTACTTGATCTGTCTATGGGATGGGGAGATAGACTTGTAGG
>Ga0194133_10010268_pt1 | contig 10564 bp, 8 predicted proteins | sample TA2KigOf40mmetaG_FD_155448 | JGI IMG/M metagenome (GOLD analysis project Ga0194133, IMG submission 155448) | Freshwater microbial communities from Lake Tanganyika, Tanzania - TA2015055 Kigoma Offshore 40m | ecosystem: Environmental > Aquatic > Freshwater > Lake | place: Tanzania: Lake Tanganyika... | reverse complement strand
ATCAACTCACGACATTCCTCCAACAGTAAAGTCTGTCACAGACAAATTCCTAGTTAGTAGCCCCCTATTGTCCAATATCCAGTACCAGGGAGTTCCTGGAATGGTACCATTTAGAGTGCTCACTGTTGTTGGTGCTAAACATTGTTGGTCTTGACACTTGAAAAAGTTGTCGTTTGTAAGGGCCACCCAAATTTCCGGATTATTGATGTTTAGCAGGGTTACAAATGTTTTCTAAATTCACAATATCTTAGGGTAATTAGCAACTAAAAAAGAATCAGCTCATATGGTCTCACCCTGAGAAAATCTATTTCTGCCCTGGAATTAGGTACCACAAGAAACCCTCCTGTTTTTCGACAATACCTCAACCCGTCATCCCACCCTTGTTTCAGAGGGTTGAAAACATAATGTTTATTGTCATCAAACGGACTCGGAACAGATAATGTGTCTGAAATGATCAATTAGATTGAATATTTTCAGTGAAATCAGGTTTTCAATGCCAATTTTGTACTCATCAGTTTCATCAAATCTGAAGCGTCTGAAAGAGTTTTTAATGTAGGCAGTTGGGCACCATAGTAGTTGCAAAGCTGCAATTCATTATTCCCAATAGTTCAATTAAGCAAGATATAATAAATCATTTCTTCTAAGATTTCAACCTGTTTTGCATCCTCAAAACTGTACTGGGTCGAGCCCATGTCCTTGTAAAAAACTGATCCCAATTGTGTCCAACCGGGAGGAGGGATACAAGTTGAATCTAAAAATTGCAATAAAAACTTGGCAGGCTTAAATTTAGTTTTCTATGGCTTTATTAGTTCATTGTCAATTTAGAGATCACAGATGCTTAAAAAGGCCTTTTCACAAGTTTATTGTATTTGTTTGGTCCCTAAAAGGTCAAAGTTTGAACATATTAAGCATCTTTTGTAGCTTTTTAGCAAATTGCCCGACCAAAGATAAGGCAATATATGCGCATATAATTTTATTAATAAAAATCACAGGTGTTTTCACGTGTATTATGGCAGTAAGCGTGTGTAGGCACTGGAAAGTACCAGTAGGCACCTGGGTATAGAAAAAACACAGGTGGATACAGCCAAAAATGGGCATGCCGTATGTCTTATTTTTGGTCGGGTGGCACCTCTTTTCAATGCAAATGTTTAAAAAAAATAAAACTAACGGTGATAGAGAAGCATAGCTTTTTGGATTGGTAAAGTTCCCATTTGAGGTAGAGTGGCTCCAATGCTTTGACAAGTCGACTTCGCTGTGGTGAAGTTCATCCTGGTTTTGTACTTGACAAAAAGGTATTGATGCCTTTGTTCTACAAACTCTGGATAGACTGTGCCTAAAATTGAGTAGATGGGCATTTTTTGTAAGTTGAAGAACTCTCTCTAGCTCAACGACACTTCAGAAGCAACGTCTGTGTGTCCGTCACCTCAAACTCCACCCTCAGTTTTAAAGGTGGAGAGCTAAATTTTTGAATACAGACTACTCATATTAGGGACAAAAAATATACCAAGGGGACTTCGGAAAATTTGTCTGGGGGCTGATATATGGGTTTTTCTAGGCCTTATTAAACTAAATAGGTCCACATCTTAGACATTGTCTACTTACCCGGAAATGATCCATTGCGATATGCTATATAAATTTCCTGCCTGGCGCCAAGTTTTTGAAGTGACGATATTACAAACTACGCTAAATTTATTTTAGAAAAATCTCAATATCTCAGCTCCTAGACAAAATTTCAAAAATCTGTTTGTTTTCTTTTTTGTTATTAATATGAGACATCTTTAAGCAAAATTTTACCTTGCTGGCTTTAAAACTGATAGATGAGTTTGAAGTGACAGACAGACAGACGGCATTTTTTCTGACCCCCATCCCCTTAGGTGCTGAGATAGGTTAATGATTTTTCTAACACCTCCCTTGCTTCAATTAGGAGGCTAATATTTGTAATTTAACAATTTTAAAGAGTTGAAAATCTTGCCTTTCACACATTTATAGGAAATTGTCAAATACTTTTGCAATGAAGGGCAAGGGTCGTTTGAAATGGACGAAACGACATTGCTGAATAGTAAATTGCAGCTGTTTAGACCTCCAGCACATCTTAAAAAGGCAAAAATTGAATTTTGAATTCCTATATTAGGCTAAAGTTTTGAAGCTTCAATTACGTTTTTGAAACTTGGGCTATTGCTGAAATCGAACATGACGTGAAGTTTGTAGGCAAAGAAGAATCCGGACAAGTGATTGGATTGGCTCGCTCATAAGTTGCAGTCAACAACTTAAATTATTTGTCAAAATATCAGAATTTAACAAAGTTTTGAATTATTTTTACTTGCCTCAATCGTTGTGTTAGTGTCACAGACAATATTCAAGCTTCCATTTTTACAAATCCAGGCCGAATAAAAATCTGTGTTTTCATACAATATAAAGATTTTCTGAGTTCTTTATTCATAAATTTCAAAGGATATACCTGAACAGAAAGCAACTTTGAAAAATATTGCCACAAAATAAAATAAAATATTCCTCAACATTTTGTGTTTCTTTGTTGAATGATTGCAAAATTAGTTTGTTTGGCCGTTTTGGTTGTGGACTTTGTAGTTAGGTAACAGAAGCTCAATGCTTTGACGACCAAATTAAAAAATTTTCTACTCTTAATATATGAACTACATTTATTTTAAACTACTCAAAACATGATTTTTTAATGCCTGGAACTTTTACACAAACTTTATCATTCATGCTCAGTTTGGATTAAAGATTTGAAGTATTTTTTCTTTAAATAATATTTTTTATTTTTTCTAAAATGCTCAAGACAAGCTTTAACTTTTTATTGAAAATAATGTACATTGGAGTCTTTTTTTATTTTATAAATTTTCAGTAATTTTAGTGTAAACCAGATTCTAACCAGCATCTAGTGAATTTTGGCCCGATTCGGGTCGGGTCAATTTTTGTGGCTTGGGTTGGGTCGGGTAAGCCATTTATTGTTTAGGGTTGATTTTGGAAAATTTCCCCTAAAAACGTCAAGTTTTTCAAATTTTTCCCCTCCGGATCAAAAAAAATCTCTTAGGGTCGGGTCAAAAAGTACCCAGGTCAAGAGCGGGTCAGCCTCTTATTTACTGCGGGTCAAAAGTAAGCTCGGGTCGGGGCCCATCTCTTCAAGCGTCATATTATTCTTGCAATGTTTGAAAAGATGTGAAGATTTTTCAAATATCAATTTTTTTACTTTGACTTAAATTCTTAATCTTTAATTGAAAACAGATCATGACTAGTTTTCATTTTTTAGGGGAAAATAATGTACATTTGAGTTTGAATAAATTTTAATGTAATCTGGGATTGTAATTGACGACTATAAGTTGATCCAAGACCCTCTGAATTTAAGTATTGTTGTTTTATTTGAAAACTTTAGTTCAGATTTCACAAAATTTTGAGTTGGCAGCAAACTACAGGTGATCCAGAAATTTTTAGTCAAGAAAACATTATCAAAGTCATGTTTTCTTTCACTGGCGGGCTAAAACGAGATTCGTTAAGAAGAAATTATTACTAGAAAATTGAAACAAATAAAAGTGCCATGATTAGGTATTTTGTAGTACTAAAGCCTTGTCTTGGTAAGTCATTTTTTGCTTTGATATTTCGGCATATTCCTCCTCATTGATGACCTTTATTAAAGTTCAATTATTTAAATTGTTTTTCGTCATTTTGATTGACTAAAATAAACCTCCATGAGTCCTTGTTCCAAAGTTTTACCAACGAGAGGTGCAAGAATAAGACAAACTTCCTCGTCAAAATTAAACAAATCAGGATCGTCAGGTTTTATTTGGGTTGATTTGTCCTCACATGGGGGATGCAAGACCTAGAAACATTTTAACCTTCACTGTAAGAATGCAAAAATTTTATGTTACTAAATTTACGTTTTGAGCAATAGGAGTGATTGCCAGAAATCTTTTTCTGTTTGGACAGCAGCATCCACTTCAGCTTGTCTGTCCTACAAAGATAAATTATGCTCATGTTAAAACATGCTATGTTAATTACTTGTAAATTCATTAAAAAAGTGCAAAAATGTGTTTTTATATTTATTGCAAGGCCTAGAATAGGGATTTCATTTGGGATAAAATAACAAAAGATATTCTACCTTTCTCATGAAAAAGGATCTAAACCCTGTACCCCTTCACATTTTAATTGTGAGAATAAACAATCAGAGAATTGTAAAAAAAAATGCTTATTTTCTGGGTTTGGATATGAGCAGTTCTTTGATGGTATTTAGTAAGCTAGGGTCCAAAATTTTCATGCACTTGAACACATATAGGATGATTTTGCTCTAGCTGATCCAAGAAGCTGCATTTAAATTTTTTGAAATCAATAATGTGCAGATTCTGTCTAAAATAATATATCAATGCAGACTATCACTGAGAGCGCATACTATCAAACCTTACGCTAACTTGTAATGAGAGTAGCACTGACCCGGTAAAATCACACATACTATGCTTTCTTATGTAGTAAAAGTCAGAGTAAATGCCCAAAATACTTTATTGAGAATAAGGGTAAAAAAACTTACGAACTAAACTTAAAACTAAGGCCTAATTATCCCGCACAATCTTACATCTAAGAATAGAGGGAAATAGCTAGTTTACATGGTTAGGCAGTGATTAAGAAATGATAAAGCACTAATAAAAATAATTAAGTGCAGAAATCCTTATAGGCCTATCTATATCTTTGAAATAAGTACATTTCTATTTTCTAAGTTGAACCTGAATTTTTTCAAGCCAGTTGTCTGTTTGAATTTGACAATTTTTCCTTCCTATTTATCAGTGAAATTGAAGCTGATTAATTCTTTTCAAACTTTAAATTATTCAGTCTACCAGATTCAATTGGGTTGAAAGTTTTAGGAAGTTCTGATCCTTGCTTTCTTGCCCTTGATCTTGCAGCCAAGTATTTCCTTTCTAACAAAACTCTTTCTTCGTTCTTTATTTGATCTTGTCTGTATAGTCTTGCTGTGGGCTTGGTAGTGGAGTCAAGATCAGGTAGTTTTTGAAACTTTGGTAAGCCTTGTTGAGAAAATGAGTCGAGGTCTGCTGGATTGAGTCCTAATGGCCTTGAATTGTTTGCTTGACTTTGAATCCATTCACAAATGTTTGCATGAAACTAAGTGGCAAATGGCCTACTAGCTCCCCACTAGAACGTGTGATCCTCACTTTGTCAATCATATCTCTGCTTTACCAAAACCCTTCCAGACAAACAAGTGAAGGGAGACCAGCAGGCTTGTGTCAATACAATGGCCACCTATCCTTCATGGCAAAATTTAAATCCTCATATGCCCATTTTCTTGGAAAACCAGTCTAGTGATGGGTCCGGGTCCGCAATTTTTTATCTGGGTTGGGTCAGGTCATCTACCTCCAGGTCAGAAAATTTTCCGCACAAAAGTCCCAAATTTTTCAATTTTTTTACCGTTGCGTAAAAAAACTCATCGGGTCGAGTCATAAAATAGCGGGTCAAAGTCTGGTAGGACCCTTATTTACTGCAGGTCAGAAGTATGCTTGGGTCAGGCCAGGGCCAATCTCTAAAGACCACCCAATACCCTCTCCCTGGCTCCTTATACCTCAACCTCACTTCAAACTGGATGTTAATATTTCTCATCACAACAATCAGACCCACTTCAACTCCATCCCCCATTTTATGCAAACAGACAATTGACAGACAGTAAAAGATATCATAATTACCTCAAGGGTATTTTCAGTGCATAAGTATTTCCTCTGACAACCCGTGGGTCAAACATAATGTTAACAGCATCCTCATGGCGGTACTTTCGAGCACGATTTGGAGGCATGATTGTTGAAGGGAAACTCGAATAACTATGCAAAAATTTGACCTTTGAGACACAAAAAACAGACTAATCTTTCAAATTTTTGAACAAACTTAATTACCTGTAAACTTCTGAAGTAATTTTCTTGTGCATTGAATGTCTACCAACAATTTTGTAGTGAAAGGTTGATGGCATTTCTCATCCAAATTGATGAAGTTGCGGTGTAATAAACTGCTTGCAGGTATTTCATGCATCACTGATATGGTGGAAAAAATGTTTCTTGCTCTATTTTTTTGCTGAAAAATTCCTCCATGAAATAATATTTACATTAATGATTGATGAAGAAAGGTGCTTTCCAGGCAAAAATAATCATCAAAAGAAGAGGCTGGAAAGTGGAAAACAAAATGAATATTCCATGAGTTTGAGGTTGAAGGTTGACTGAGAAGCTGTTGTGGCACAAAAACAGTGTAGAAAATCACTTTTTCTTAGTTTTGTTTAACTAGTTACATGCCAATTTACTTTATAAATAATCAAACTTTTAAAAGTAATTTCACTCTTTCAAGGAGCAAAACTGATGAAATGATTCATTCAAATATTTTTGAAAAAAATTGTTTAAGGAATATTATAATCAAACTATAACTTACCTTTCTTATTTTCTGGCCTCAAATGCAAAAAGGTTTTATCTGATTCGTGCTTCCTTTTCTGTTCCTCTGAAAGCATTTGAAACAAGATCCTTTGACAATTTTATTTTTTATTTCTTGTTTTATCAATATTTGATTGTGATCCAATTTTAGAAAACAATGTGTTCAGACGTCTTTGTCATGTTTTCCAGTTTCTGTTGTTTTTTTGATAAGATATTTTACAAATTGCCTATTAGGATTGTCAGGAATATTTTCCTTCTCAATATATCAAACAGTTTTTCAAAGATGAAATACATTTAAAATGCTATTAAAAAAAGTTTAATTTATAAGATGATCGTGACAGCATATTTCACATTCATCTTCAAGGGTATTTAGAAGACTGGAAAAACAAATGCAAATAGACTTAGTTAAAAATTTAATCATAAATATCAATAATAATAATCTGGTGCAGTTTTAATGCACAATCAACACCCTCATAAGAGTGAAGAGTCCCACCATAAACATTTAATTATGTTTATGGATACTGCAGATTATTATTACCCTTACTGGGGGCTCTTTAAAGATTTATTTGGCAATCTGCAGTTGAAAAATTGCTGACATTGCTGAGGATATTGAATCAACAAGTCTTAAGTCTTAGTTCTCATTAAGGTGCCTCTAACCGGTCAGCTGTGGCAACCCCTAAATTCAAAAATTACTTTGCTTTTTGGTGATAATTGAGCAATAAAAGTAACTGAATTGCTTTGACAGTGTTCTTTGTTTACTAAGTTTATGATAAACCCCTTTTTCAACAGCCCTAATTAGTAATATTTTTCTCTGAATACCAAATTAACAAATAAAAATCCTGATATTATTTTTAGAAACTATAAAATTAAGTGAATGAAATGTGATTTATCTTATAGTGAGTGTGGATGTAAAAGTTTGGAAAAGAGCATTTGTGAAAACCCAGTGATGACCTTCCCAATCAAGAAAAGAATCTGTACCAAATTGTTTATTGATAGAACTGCTGCCTTTTAATAGGAGAATCTCAGATCAAAGTTATGACCAATGAGGGTGATCAACCCGATGCACTATCTGATTGGAGGATCAAGTATACCATTGCCATGAAGTGCTTTCTTGATATCAATAAGTTGTGGGAATGAGAGATCAGGAGTGAGACCTGTCTCAAAATGAGTCTAACAGGAATGTAAAAGAATTACCAAACGTTGTCGTTAAAATATTGTTAAATCAAAATAAAGAAAATAACTTGAATTGGGTACATTTTACAATACTTACAACCATTGGAATCAATACAATAGCTTGAATAACATATGAAGATCCAGCTGAGTTTGTAAAAATTTGTATCAAAGTAAAAGTTATTCAGCTACCGACTTTTTTAATACAAATTTGAATTGGGAGCCTTATAATTGGAATAGATTTTACAAATAGCAGCTTTACATTTAGTATTTATGTTCACAAACTGTTGTCTCAAAAAAGTTTGTTTAAAGTCTCACAAAAAACAATTGGGAATCCCAAGTTATTTAATCAAACATGAAAAGATTTCAATACAGATTTTGAAAGACAAAAAATCTTTGCATTCTCTAAGGTTTTTTCAAATTTGTTATGCCATTTTAATTTTTACACTGAATTGCAAAAGTAAATTGTTGCTCATAGCTAACATTCTGTAAATTTTTACCCAGCAAAATGATTTCTAAGAATAATCTAAAGACCCTTCGTTGAATAACTCATAGTACGACTTTGTTTTAGTTCTGGAATCTACAAATTGCAATATCCCACCAATATTTAGTTTTCAGAACAACCATAGTAGTAACTTTGAGTAAATCCCAGACTATTTAATCAAACATAAAAGAATTTAACGCAAATTTGCTCATTGCTACCATTCTAAAAAAAATTTCCCAGCCAAAATATTTCTTTGAATTATCTAAAATCCCCTCTTTTTGAAAACTCATATTGTGGCTTTTTTAGTTCTGGAATCTACAAAAAGCAAAAAAGTCCTACCAATCTTTTGTTTTCACATGCATTATATTCGATTTAAAGTCTAGTTTCATGTTCCATATGATTAAAGTTTTACAGCACTTTTGGCCATCAATTAAACTGGTGGTTTCAATCTAATGATTCAAAAACCTTATAATATTATTTGGTTACATTTAAGCTCCTAAAAATAAATCCAAAATTCAATAATAATCCGGAAAGCTTAGTATTGACAAAATGTTAAATTATTACTTTTTGTATTTCAAAATAAATTCAAAATTGCTTTTCAATAGTACGCTTATTTAGAATTTTGCTTTCCAAGATCCTTACCTATTTGGCTACATTTTCTTCTCCAACCTAAAGCACAAAGCTTTTAACCATCAATAATTCAATTGCCAAAGCAACAAAAATTTTATCCTCGTACATAATTCACCAGGGTTTTTATGTTTGTGACGGACAGGCCTTTTAAAAGCATGCTGTTAGGGAGATTTTCTTGGTGAATTGATCCTAAGAAATTACCTTAAGTTGTACATCTTGAATTGTCACAAAAGAACAACAACTTGCATAAAAATTTGATTACAAAAGTAGCTGTGACATTACACTTTATCAACATTTCAGAGCCCTTATTAGAAAATTTTGAATTGATGCTCCAAAGGTTCATTGTAGGGAAGCAAATTTTACATTGTCTGATATTGAATGGAAGGGAATGAATGGACTTATTTTTTATCTTTCCTTTCAATGAAAGAATCTTTGACGTGGTTTTCGAAAAAGGTTGAGAAGCATGACTTAATCTATTCAATCTTTATGAAACAAAAGTTAGAAAAGTGGACAGATTCATCAGGGGAATTTGGAAGTTGAGGATTGGTATTGGATGGGAAGTGTAGGTAAATGGTGTTAAACATTTAGAAGAATGAGTATTGATTTATTGGTTGCCAACAAAGTGGCGATGGTTAGAAAATCTTAGAACTAAAATCTATGGCTGTGGGTTTAGTCCCCGGCCATGCCAACAATTTTTCAAACCCGGCTTTCAAAAAAAATCAACAAGACACCCTCAGTCAGGGTTAAAGTAGTATGCAGTGACATAATTAAATGGCTATGGCAGGGACATCTTTTTAATTGTGTTGATCAGCCATCAAAATTACTTCATTCTTTACTGCACCAGGTTATCTTCCACAAGTGAGCGAAGCGAGTGAGTTGAGAAGTTAGAATTTTTACTGTGGTAGATTTTTGCATTTGTTGTCTGTCCACCCATCACCTCAAACTCTTCCCTCATTTTTAAAGCAAGTGAGCTGAAATTTTACATATAGGCTTCTCAGATAAATACAAAAAAAGCTACAAAGGATATTTTTGAAATTTTGCTTGTGGGCTGAGATATGTTTTTTTAGGCTGGGCTTATATGGCTGCTGCCTTAGATGTCGTTGTCATTGTATTCGTTGTCAATAGTGCTCTGCATTTTTTCAGCAAAAAATTGCACATTTACTTAATTATTATTTCTAAAGAGGATATTATTCTGCCAAAAATAGACTAATAGAAAAATAAAAGACATGTAAGATAATATCTTAAAGTGATAAAAATTTCAACACTTTGCAGTTTCAAATATGGGTGAGTTTGTCATCCCTTTTGGTAACAGTTATAAGGTACTATACAAAATCATGGATGCGTGCTTACAGTTGCCATAAACATTAAATAATTCTCCCATGGCAATTTAAGAAGAGAGTGAAAGGTAAAAGTAGTTGAGAGAGCACTAGCTTTCTGCCATTATGTCGCCTTTTCTCCCACAAAATGTGTGGAATTGGCTTCTTTGTTTTGGCTTTTCTCAATGCTAATTTTTGGAGAGGTTCACATTTTTAGAAACTAGTGGGAAATGTAGGTTTTTATTTGTCATTGGAATCCTGATGAAACAATAAAGACGTCACTGGCTTGGAATAAAACGATCCTTAGGCCGAGTTTCACCATGCAGTTCTATTCATTTTACAATTTTCTGTGTCTTTTCCACTTGTTCAGGAGCCAAGGGCGTTTGCTCTTCCCTTTGTGGTATATTTGTCAGTGGGAATTAAACCAATGCAGATGGAAGGAAAGGGGGATATGTTTGCACAGAATTCATTCCATTTAATTACTTTATATCAGTAACAATAAAATAGAATCAAAATGGTTTTTTTTCAAACATGTAAAC
>Ga0194133_10010267_pt1 | contig 10564 bp, 9 predicted proteins | sample TA2KigOf40mmetaG_FD_155448 | JGI IMG/M metagenome (GOLD analysis project Ga0194133, IMG submission 155448) | Freshwater microbial communities from Lake Tanganyika, Tanzania - TA2015055 Kigoma Offshore 40m | ecosystem: Environmental > Aquatic > Freshwater > Lake | place: Tanzania: Lake Tanganyika... | reverse complement strand
ATCTGTAGATATTGCTGCTTGCCCACCGGTAGCAAATGCCATCCATACTCCGCCTACATACTTGACTTTAGTCCATAGAGCGATACTAGGTAATGTGCCTGCACTCCAATTAATTCCATCTAACGAGGATGCTACAGAATTTGTATCTAAGGCAACTGCTACGAATCTAGTTGGGCTTGCTGCAACACTGGTCCATTGTCTCGATGCAGGCAATGTTGTATTAACTGAAGAAAAACCCGGACTGCTGAATGTCAACCTTGGTTCAATAAAATAATTGGTAGTATTATCTAAGGGGTTTACAATAGTGGTTCCTTCTACCAAATGTTCCCAACCAGAACAATGAAGAGTCATAGTTCCTGATCCGTTTACTAGATTGAATACAGCACCCGGTCCCGGACTAGCACTCAATGTTATTGTTGTAGTGCTAGGAATCGTTCTTACATAATATACAGTAAAATCTTGTATGTTACCAAATTTAGTTCCTGAAAAAATCACAGGATCATTAATTGATAAATGTGATGTACTTGAAACAGTTAACACCATACCTGTTGAACTAGAATTTGTTACTGTGACAGCGGGCTGTGATTCCTTGGCAATATAAGCATATTTGCCTGTAAAATCATAGTCTGCTATATAACCATACTGTCCTGTGCCAACTCCTTTACCAATAAGTAACCTGAGATTTCTGTACTGAGATGCGGTATTTTCATCTGAACCTGCTAGCTGTATGAAAGAAGTGTTGCCTCCTTGGGAAGAATTTGTGGCAAATGTGTAACCAGATCCGCCTTCAGCCGAACTATCTCCGGGATTAGCTATTCTTACTTCGTATACACCGCCATCTCTAAATTCATCCATTACTAGGGATGCGTTGATTCCCGAACCAACTATCGACATCGATCCTGTGGTGTATTCTACACCTGCATTTGAAAAGAATAATTTTTGCAATCCACCTGTATTATCGATTAGTGTTTGATAAACATCGGCTTCATAATATCTATTAGTAATATTAGCAAGGATTGGACTTTCGGAAGTATTAAATCCTTCTGACACGGCTCCGAAATTTCCATAAGAGCAATTTCCGTTGGTGCCTCTAATTTTGCCCCCGTTGGTGCTTAAATATCCTATATGATTGTAATAAGTGAACACTGAAACACATTCTGTTCTACCTGTGCCATTGGTCCATACGCCAATACCGTCGCTTAGAACCTGTGTGTAATCGTTAGCCACAATAGTTTGATTTCCGCCAGCATGAATATCTCCATCAATTTTTAAACCTACACAACCTGTTCCAAAATTAGTAACGTTTTGTACATAAGGAGATTTTGTTCCTACCCAAGCAGTGGCGTCCGATGGCCCCCATCCGGGATCTAGGGCCGTAAAGGCTCCTGCGCTTGGTCTTTGCGTTCCGTATGTATTAACGGCTCCGAGCGTACCTTCTAACCCCAACAGTGTCATATTTCTCAATCCGCAACCGTCTCTCATTAGAAACATGTCGCTGGTCTTATTTCTTTGAAAATTTGAACCATTAATAAAATACGTTGATGCTTCAACGGTTTTATAGTTACCAGTATAGGCTAGATCGTATGCAACAGCATTAATGATTCTTTCAATGTCTCTCGACCATCTTGCAGGCAATGCTGCATTGGTAGAATCTACAAATGTAGCTTCTATATAGCCTGCGACCTCATCTTTTAGAAAATTCAGATTATTATTAATCTGATTGTAGGCAGCTAACACCGTTGGATTTACTGAAATAGTTGCACTACTTGCAATGCTGGCTGCTAGATAAGATTGTAATCTATTTTTAAATAATTCTGTCAGTGTTTGGATAGACAACACTTCACTGATAGTTGCTGCAGATCCAGAAAAGTCTTGTGCTGTGTCCGAATATTTGGCCACATCTGGAAATCCTGTAATCTCTTCACCGACGGGTAATTCTCTAACTACTCTAGATAACAGTGCAAATAACCTATCTGTAGCTGCTAGGATTAAAGAAATATAACCGGCATCAAACACTGTGTTGGCAGGCTTGACTGTGGTAGATCTCAATTCATCTCCCACGATAGCTACAAAAGCTGGAATTCTTATTGGCAGGATCTCTTCAAAATCTCCTGTTCTCACATATATGGTCGCATATCCGGTTACATTTTCTGTGGCATATCTTATGGTCCTCCAAGGATTTTGAGGACTTGTTCCAGCTGTTGGTGTATCCTCTCCGAATTCCGCTACGTAAAAGATTTTTTCAGAATTCAGTAATAACTGCCAATCAACTTCTCCGCTGGTAGCTGTTAGTGTTTTACCTTGTACTCCAATGTCTAATGCTTTGTATCCGATGGTACTGCCGTCTTCAGTGGCTCCAAATGTTCTTATATCGCCAACATTTTTTAGTCTGTTGATCCTATTACCGTCTGTAATTTTCGCCCAATAACGACCTTCTAATGTAGAACCAACTTCTCCATCGTCATCTGGTCGGTTGCCGGCATTTGATATATGTTTGTCCTTAGCTCTATAAGAACTTGAAACCCAAACAACAGTATCTCCAGATAGATAGGTTTCCCCTAACGCCCACACACCTCTCCAACGCATGCCTGGAATTATTAGATCCCAATATGCTGAATTGGTAGTACTACCATCATTCAAAAAGTCAGGATCTTGGCCCGAATTATCTTCTATGCAGGCATATATGTTTCCGCCTCTGCGTACAACATCTCCCAATACATAATCTGTGTTAAGGTTCCAGTCTCCCTGCATTTTTGAACCTTGATATAATAACTGCCATGTATTGGGAGATTGGCTAGGTATGTTACCTGTGTGTAGAATTGTGCAATAATATAAATTTCCGCCATAAGAAACAACATCACCTACCTGATAAAGATAAAGTGTGTCCCATGCTACATCGTATTCTTGTCCTGGTAGATACAGCGTGAAATAACTGCTGTTAAACAAAGGAGAAGATGTATGAAACGTGTTGTTTACATAAAGATAAGATCCGTATTTTACTACATCTCCTAATTTATATAAAGTTGATGATTGCCAATTGCCTTTGTAATCAATTCCTTCATATAGTATTGACCATTTAGCTTGATCTGCAGGTAATCCGGATTCTGTTGCGGTACTGGATGTATGTGCTACATTACATTTGTAAACGTAACCGCCATATCTTACCACATCATTGATTTTATATCTAAAATCAGTTTGCCAATTTCCTTTCCAATCATCGGCTATACTTATGATATCCCAAAAAGATTGGTTACTTTCTAAACCTTGCGTTATATTACCCGAAGATTCGTGACTGGTGTTACAACGATAAACTTTACCGCCGTATCTTACAACATCGTTTATTTTATAGTATGTGGTTGGTAGCCAGTCAATTTTCCAATCTGTGGCACTTATTTGCACGGTCCAATTAGATACTTGTGCATCAAAGCCTGTTTCTGAATCAGCGGAAGTATGATCATTGGTACATAGGTAAACTGTGCCGCCTAGAGCAATTATGTCACCGATCTGATAATATGTGCTTGGAGTCCAGTTGCCTAACCAGCTAACACCATCTGCCATTAATTCCCATTTTGGATCTAAAACTGGAGGAGTATCCCCGTTGAGAAATTCAAGATCAAAATAAAAGTTCGGATTAGCTACGTGGCTTTCTAAGCAATTATATACCTTACCGCCGAAACTGACAACATCATCAGGATTATAGCGACTGTAGGCTCCCCAAGAGCCTTTCCATGTATGCTTGAATCTACTTAATTTAAATTCTGCCATTTATTAGTCCTCTGATACTCCGGATTCGTAGGTATATCCATTGTTTACTCTTGCTACTAGTTGTCCATCAGCATCGATATAATAAAATATCGCTCGGTCATCCCAACGATATTGTTGATACTTCAAATTTCCAAACGCAGTATTATGATTTACATCAATACCTTCAAAAAAATCAACTCCGACTTCAAAATCAGTGTAATTATCTTCTTCTTCGCCGATCCTATTTAATTCAATAGAATCATTGCTTTTCAATTGATCGTTTCTTTGTAGGAATAAACTTCCGTTTTCATTCTTTCTTAAACCGTAAAAAAATCTAGGAGTATCGCCTAATCTGGTATACGGATCATTGCCTAGTACATAATTATTCATTTTTACTCCTTAGCTTATTTCCACGTAACTTACTACAACATCAACACTGTCTGATAGATCGCTGACTATTCTAAGACCAGATGTTTCAGGTAAAATTAATTTTTCACCGTTGGTAATTATTTTAACCGCCGAGTTTGGAGCTACTGTTAATCCTTTTACATAATATGCTTGTTCACTGTCTTCGCTGATCACAAATACATCTACGTTAACCGTGTCAAAATCTGTAACGTTAGCAATGTTACAGCCAATTACTGTAGCTCTAAAACCTACTGGAATCTGTACAATGTCTACTGGTGTTGTTCCTATGTTTTTATTTACTGCGTGTTTGAAGGTGGTTGGCATGATCTCTTATCCTAGCGTCAAAGCAAATCTAATAGCGATATCGTTGGCTGTTGATTCTGAAACAGCACCGATTGTACCTGCAGGACTGGCCCACTGAAGGCCGTCCCATATCTCTAGAGCTTTGGAATCTGTGTTATATCTGGTCATTCCTTCAACTGCATATGCTGTAGGACGTTGACCTGTAGTTCCTTTAGGAGGAATGAAAGCATTCGCGCCGCTGATCTTAAAGTAGCCGGTACCGCTCTGATTAAGTTCAGTAACAGAATCTAATACTGTGTTAGTAATAGTGTTATTAAGTATCGCAAAATTACCAATTCTTACGCTGCCCGAACCGTTAGGGTCTAATATAAGATCTTGACTAGAAGTTGTTGATATAGTATTGTCAGTTAAGATCAAATTACCAACTTCAAAAGCACCTAAATTTAAAGTTGATGCTACTACACTAGTAGCATAGATATTGCGCCATTTGTATGTGGTCGATCCTATGTCGTATAAGTTGTCAGTTTCTGGAATTAAGTTGCTGCGAATGCTGGCATTAATAGTTATAGTATCTGCTAGACTATCGCCGATAATTAAATTTCCACCTATACTGATATTTCCTGTGGCTGTTATGTTTCCTGTAACTGACAAGTTACCTGTGATGTTTGTTGGAGCTTGTATGTCAACTACACCGGTTCCGTTTGGGCGCAATTCTAAATTAGCGTTTGAATTTATAGTAGAAATACTATTGCCATCAAGTTCTATATCATTAACGATCAATCTGCTATGATAAGCAGTAGCTTCGCCGGCAGCAGCTATAAAATTTATTGTAGGTTGAGTACTGGAAATAGTATTTCCAGAAACTGTAAAAGTTCCAACTTCTAATTGATTTGTAACTTCTAAATCAGTTGTTCTTGTAGTACCTACTACATCTAGTTCGTATTGAGGAGTACCGGTGTTTATACCGATGCGCGAATTGTTAACATCAAGATAGAGTAAGTCAGTCTCGAAGGCTAGATCCACACCATCTCTAATGAGATTGGCCTTCAAGAGCGGACCTGAAATACGACCAATAGTCATGCGCTCTCCTAAATACCCCGTGTTTCACGGTTAACCACCTTACATTGCGGGTTTACCACAGTTGAATTTTTGCAGAAAATTGGTCGTTCTCTGCAATTAGTAGTATTTAGTCAGATTGAGAATTTAGCCGAAGATGAGGGTGTAAACGTGCCCTAGTTCTTCCATGACGTTCGCTGTAACCACAGTACCACCGCCGGTAGCCACTTGCCATATAGTACCGTCAAAGCATTCTAGATAACCCTGTTGATTGTTCCATCGAGTCTCGCCTGCTTCTAAAGTGGGACGCTGAGAATTATTTCCAACAGGAATTCTCATAGCATTAGTGCCATTTAATTGTAGATATCCTTGACCTATATGAGTTAAAACTATATTAGAATTTAGTAAATTAGTAATCACACCTTGATTTATACTGATGTTTTCTATAACAGTTGTACCAGTGTTGGGCAACAAAAATAGATCATCATTGCTCTGTATAGTTGAAATAGTATTTCCTGTATATAAAGCCTGTTCGCTAATTAAAACAGAATCAGTATCTACATCATCAACACCTGCTAATCCATATAAAAAAACTTCGTTCCAACGACTAGACGGCGAACCAAAATCATAAGAAGAATTATCTCCTGGAATAATACTTTGAGTAAAATCGGGCGTTATTGTAACTGTGTCTAAAGGAGAATCTCCTATAAAAAATTGTCCATCCAACTGCACTGTACCGCCAGCTGAAATATTTCCGTTTACTCCTAAATTTCCCGAGGTACTGGTTGATGCAATTATATCTACTATGCCCGATCCGTTAGTATCCAATTCTAAATTTTGATTTGAATTAAGGGTTCTTATGAAATTATCTTTGATTTCAAAATCCGTTGTCAAAACTCTGCCGTACTGCACATATGCTTCTGCTCCTGTTGGTGATATAATTAGAGGACCTACGGTGGTGGAAAAGCTGCCGTTGGTGTTTATCATTGTATTATCTAATATAGCTCTAGTTCCTACAACTTTAACATCGCTCGAAACCCTAGCATATCCTGACACATCTAGATCGTACGAAGGAGGATTAGTTTTGATTCCAATTCTACCGTTATTCACGTCTAGATAAAGCAGATCTGCGTCTACCGGTCCGTTTCGGAAGGTTAAATCAACTCCGTTGCGTAATAAGTTTGGACTTAACAGCGCACCACTTATTCTTCCTAGTTGCGCTATATATGGATCCGGCATGCTCGCTCCTTAATTAGCAAATCCGAAATATATTGTAATATATTTTCCTAATGGAACTGGGCTAGTAAAAACTATAAAAGTATTACCCGATCCAAGATAATTATTTACTAAGTTATAATTAGTCACCGATATTTGAAATACATTTTCGACGAATACCAAAATATTATTATCTGAGCTAGGAATCTGACTTAGAGGTCCAAAAGTAGTTTGTACAGCATCTCCAGGTCCTAAAGTCTGTTTAGTAATAGATGTGGCACCGGGTGCTTTGACTACTTCCCAAACTCCATCAATATATGCTTCGATAGAATTTGTTGTGGTATTATATCTTAAAAATCCGTTGGCTCCTTCCGGAGTCCTGACGCCGCTGAGCTGAGGCCGTTGCGCCGTTGTACCTTTTGGTAATCTTAGGCCTCCGGTTAGATCCATAATAGCTCGACCGTAATGATTAGTAAACAGTGTATTGTCACTAGGGCTATATTTGCTGAGAGTTTTTTGTTTTAAGAATCTCATACTTGTAACGAACTCACAGTTATACTAATCAAGTTAGATGCACTTGATGTAGCTCTAATTTGATCACCAGGATTTAGCACAATTCTTTCATCGCTAAAGAAAATTGTTTCTCCTGCCGGCACTATTAAATTCTTTACTATTGTGTTAGTATCGTTTGAAACTCCACCGCTTAATACAAGATTGAGTGTAAGATTAGCAGAGTTAATAGTTTCGTCTGTTAAATTTGGCGTGCCTGTGTTACATACGATAATAGAAGTAACAGCATTAGTTTGCCCTGTTACGCCACTACCGATAGCTGCCCCAGTTGTTGAGCTGGTATAAACTAAGGTATCGCCCGTTGTTGTTAATCGTGTGCTGTAAATCATCTTTTATCTCTTAAAAAATCATGCTAAACACAAGTGCTTTATTTTTACTTATTAATTCTCCATTGGCGGTAGTATTAGTAAAATAAACTCCGGTAGTTCCAACGCTGACGTTTCCGCCATAAAGTAAACTTGCATTTGAAACTGATGCTGGAGTCGTGCCAATATTGTTAAATTGTCCGGCATAGGTTATTTCTACTTTACCTGTACCATTTGTTTCTAATTTAATGTTAGCATTGGTGTTGACTGTTTGTATAACAGCCGCGTCTGGAATCAACGGATTAAATGGAGTAGGATCTTCAGTGCCAAAAGTCAAACCTCCCAACTGTGCTCTATTGGAATAAAATTGTGCTATGATACTATCGTCAACGACGATAGATACTAGGCTTTCTAGTGGCTGTACAAAATAAGGTCCTATTGGAAACAATGCCGGGTTAACAGGAGAAGATAAGTCAAAAGCTGCTGTTCTTGTATCTCCTCTAACTATTTGAAAAGTTGGATTTGTCTGAATAGCATTATCTACGTATGCTTTGTTAGGAACATCGTCGTCGTCTGTGACCTGCAATTCATAATTTAAAGTTCCTCGAACTTTTATGACTCCAGTTCCGGTACCGATTAACGTTAGATCGCCGCTGTCTGTATCTGCATTAGTTAAAATTTCTTTTAGTCGAAGTCTGCTGGTATTATATCCGCTGCCTTCTATAATATTCCATGTGTCATCATTTTCATCAAATACGAAAGAAACGCTGTCTAATGATCCTCTATCTACTTCAATGCCGGAATAACGTAGAGTTACTCCGGCACCAGTTTCGCCATAATTGAGTGTGATAATGTTATCTTCAACTTGTAGATTTTCAGCAGCGACAGTCAATGTACTACCATCGACGACTAAATTTCCTGTTACTCTAACTTCGCCTACACCAGGTCCTGTGTCTAACTTAATAGTTGCACCTTCTCCAGCTTTTATGTTATAGTCGCCGTTAACTTGGAAAAACTGTCCCATGCTGCGATCCTAGTTTAGATAGCTGTTAAAATTAACAAAGTTTCGGTAGAGTCGTCTGATAACGTCCACTTATAACGATTGCTGTTAAAATCAGCCACTGTTCTAAAATTAATTTTTCTTAAAGTTACAGGATTGCCTCCGCTCTTAATTCCTACTAGAGTGGCTTCGTTGTTGTTAGCAGGATCTGAATTTGTTCCCTGTACTAAATTACATACTGCTGTCACAGCGCCGTTGTCTGAGCTGCACTTAAATCTACGAGCACTGACTTGATTCACGATATAACCTTCATATACAGTACCGCCAGATCTAAATCTGATTGGAATCTTAGGAGTAGAGCCGCCTGTAGCTCCAAAAAATCTTTTACTTAACTTGTTTGCCATTTGTTTTCTCCTTAATGGGTGACGTTCTAGGTCTCGCTCAGTGGCTACTGCGCATTATACTAGATACTTTATTTATCCGCGGGTCAGCATCGCCATTAGTTCTAGTTTACTTACTGTAGATAAAACTCTATTGATCTCGTCTATTTGAATTTGTGCTCGTTCAATATGCACTTTATGGTGTGTTCTTCGATATTCTATTAAATGTTTACTGTAATCAGTGATATGATTTTCAATGATGTTTTCAATCTGTTTAACATCATGTGCAAACATAGGAAAGCGTCTACGCCATAGGTTAAATTGTTTTCTAAGTTCTACAAAGTCTTTGTCGCTTTCTATCTGCATACGGATATTTAAGTCAAACAAAAAGGCTCCGAAGAGCCTTTTTGAAACACTGTAAAAGTGTGTACCGTTGATTAGGTAAATGATGCGTTAGTAACAGTTACACGACCTAGGTAGTCTTGTGCGTTACCTAGAGATGATGCTGTGTTTGTTAACTCAACATATCCGTAACGTGTCATAAAGCTAACTACTGGCTCAAATGTGCTAGGATCTAGAACAACACCACTGCTCATCAATGGAATGTATGGGCAATAGAATGCTGCTGCATCAGATTCGCTAGAACCTTTGTAACCAACTAGGACTGTGTCATCATCAGCATATGTATTAACGTATACTTTCATTGCGCTGTTCAATGTACCAACAAACTTGGTGTTTGTAGGTGCTTCGAATGTGCCTTCTGTTGTTCTTGCAAACGCAGAAGTTGTAGCACTTTGAAGAATAGTCAATGCTGTTGGACTAACCACTGCCCAGTTACCTGCACCACGACGTGTGCGCTGAGCGATTGTGTTAGCAACACGATTGATAGCAACGGCTAGAGCGGCATGCTCATCGCCTACGAATGTTGCTGTACCAGAAACTGCTGCCTGATCAAAAGCTACAGTGTTACCTGCACCAGAAGCTAGAGTAGCCAAGCTACGTAGAACTTCTTGGTCGATCTCAGCTGTGATCTCTTGTGCTAGAGCAGCCATGATTTCTGCTTCGATGTCAATGCCTTGTTGGGCTTGTGCATCTTGTGCAGCCTCAAATGTCCAGCGAGCTGACAATTTACGTGTCTTAGCTTCGACTGTTTGTTTCAAGATTTGAATGCTTAGTTTGTTACCAGCAACACCTTCTTTGGCTGCTGTCGCATCAGCTTTGCCATTTGTGTTACCAGAATAGCCTTCAGCGATCTTGAATGGGCTTAGTGCCTCTTCACCGGCTGTTGCAGAACCACCTGCGCTACCTGTGAATGCATCTGCATAGCGCACACGTAGAGTATGAATCTGACCAACTGGGCCTGTCATAGGCTGTACACCAACTAGTTCATTAGCAATAACTGTTGGCATTACACGTCTGATCACTGGGAGGATCACACGATTTAGGGTTGCAACGTTACCGGCGGAAGTAGCACCAGCTGTAGCACTCTCTGCTAGATACTTGCGAGTATTTTCTAGAGTAGTTGCCATAACTGTACGCTTATTACCTTGTAGGCCTTCTAATAGTGCCTCTTTGGTTTCCGA
>Ga0194133_10010266_pt1 | contig 10566 bp, 7 predicted proteins | sample TA2KigOf40mmetaG_FD_155448 | JGI IMG/M metagenome (GOLD analysis project Ga0194133, IMG submission 155448) | Freshwater microbial communities from Lake Tanganyika, Tanzania - TA2015055 Kigoma Offshore 40m | ecosystem: Environmental > Aquatic > Freshwater > Lake | place: Tanzania: Lake Tanganyika... | reverse complement strand
CAATAAGAGTTCTATTCAAAAAGATTCTTTTCTTTTTATCAATTTTACCTTTATGAATTTATTGAGAATCTGAGATTTCTATTAAATTTTCCTTATTTGCTCAGCTTTGCTCTCCAAATCCTGTTGATTTAATGTTTAAGTGAAGGAAAACATTTTAAATCAAATGGAATAATTATCAAACAATTTTACATAATTACAGCATTTTAAAAAGGGGACAAATAAAGGACGAAAAGTTTGAAAATGTTTCAAGTTTAACAAAAACTCTTTTTCGTTTGGAAAAATAAAATAATAATAATGGATTACATTTTACAAATTGTTATTATTCTTTCCAGGGAGCTAACCACAGGAACGTGAAAAGTATTTTAATGTAAAAAATGTGTCAAGAATGGCTGTCAAAATCTAATCAAATTTAGCTTGAGAGAAATAAAGGTCAGGTCAGTGATGAAATGTGAAGATTATTTTGTGTTCAGCAGAGCAAGTGATGCACAAAATTGATTCCCAACCGATTAAAGAACCTGATGCATACATATTCTCTGGAGTTTATGGTAATGGTCGGTCATCAAGTTAAATTTATCAGATAATGTATCCTCTGCTGTAAATAGAGGATATTAATGCGAGTAAATTATCGTCTTGAGGAGAATGTACGTCAATGTCTTTCATCTCATCTTTCAAGTGGTTGAATCAAATTGGAGAATGAAAATACACATTTTCTTCGTTGTTTTTACTTGGAAATTAGGTGTTTTTTCTGAGCTTTATTGTACCAAGTCTGATGCTGTGGTCTGAAGAGAGCGAGAGAGTTGGGGTTGGAGTAAGATGGAAACACAGTGATGACCTTCCCAATCAAGAAAAGAATCAATACTGAACTGGTTTTTTTATAAAATGGCGACCCTTTAAAAAGTCTTATGGTTGAATCAAAGATGAGCACTTAGTGAGGGTGGTCAACCATTGGCGCTTGTTGATCTACAGATTGGGTATACGAGTGCCCTAAAAGTGCTTAAAGATGTGGCTATGAAAGGCCATAAACCACTGATGATCAGTATTGACTCTTTATTTATCTTGTAAAGTACAGGCATATCAAATGTCTGTGCATAATCAAGACTTGCCCAAAGATCACTAGAATAAATCAAGCTAAATGAAATGCTTTTTTCCAATAGATTTGAAAGACTGTAGGCATTGTCAAAGGTAAAACTTCAAATCCCATCCTTTTACCTCATTTCTCTGCTGGCAAGTACAAGTCAACAGGCCTGATTATTCTATCTTTGAAGAGTGATATTCCACAACATTTGTAGAATTTCCCCTTTACAAAGTACAAACACTTTAACCATATATTTCCTTCTAAATCCCTTCCACTGATATTATAATGCAGGAGATAACGAAATACCCTATGATGAGCTAGAAACAACAACAGGGAATGAGGAACCTATTGGGCCATCTTATAACATACAACTCTTTAGAGGGTCCATCTCACATAACTCTATTGTTATCACTGCATCCCACATCAGCATATTTGAGTGAAAGAGTGGTCCCTTTTCCTTGTCTGTTTAATGCACAAAAAAATGTGAATTCTTTTTATCAAGTGTTTGCTGATGTCAAAGCTTAATTGTTTGTGCTGCCTACATCTATGAATAAACACAAAACCTTCACAAGCTATACTTAATCCTTATTTATCGAGACATGATGCACATTTTCCTAATCTTCTTCATTGAGCTCTGACTATTCTTGTTTGACTTCAAGATTTCTCTTTAAATAATTTTTTTGCATTATGTGAAAAGCCCATTTACAAGCTTTTTTTTGATGACACAAAAAACTACCTGCATTATAACCAACTCGACCATTTCTAACTGCTTTCAAATTTAAATGAGGGAAGAAAACTTGAACCAACAAGTCTGGGTATTGGAAAGCTCACAACTGACGCTCCTTCTTCATTTCTATGGTTCTTGTGGTAAACTTTGTGGCAATCGATTGTAACTCAATTTCGCTGAAACTGTATCTATTTGACACAAAGTTTTATCATTTCAAACAACAATTTATTTCATTCATCAAAGTAATCATGCTTGCAGAGGCTTTAACTATACAAAAAATAATAAAAAATAATCTACTTCTTAAGCTTTTGTCTTTGTTTTTTGGAAGAAAAAAGATGTCTCAATTTAAATTGTTGATAAAGTCTCTAAAGGAAAGCAAGGTCCATCTCTTCTCTTTTCAAGAGACATATTAATTGTCATTTCAATATTGATCTGTGATTTAAAGCTAATAACCTTATTTGTGTGTCATATGTTGTAATTGGGAGATTTTTAGTGCTAAGAAAATCTAATAAAATCAAATATGAATATTAAAATTGTTTAAAATTGATAGGCAGAATCATCTTGCTAAAGATAATCCCAAATTTTTAATCATCCCAGCAAAGTGTGACAGTATCATACAAGCAAATGAAGGCTTTTGAAGTGGTAGGTCATTGAACAGAATGCCACATTCCGGATGGGAGCTCCATGCCTAAACTGCCTTCTTTTAAACAAACCAATCCCTATCTTCTCATGTGTCTTGGGCTCTACCCATTTCAAAAAAGCTCAGATGAGTCCCTCCAGCCTTTGAGTTATCAGTAAGCTAGAGCGTATCGAGAAAAAGAATGATTCTGATTCTAACAAGTACAACCTCAAAGGATTGGGATAATCTGGCAATTAACCTGTAGCCCTCCAGAGGTGAAATGAAATGGTTAGCTAGTGCTTCAGCATTTGCTAAATTCTTAAAACTTCAAAAGACATATATAGAATTTTACAGAAAGATGCCGGGGTCTCTGCAAAGATTTGAACTCTAGCCGGCCAGTGTGGAGCCATTGTGATCATCAGTGATTTATAGGTTTGGTGATTTTCAAGAAAATCTTGAGTTCAATATAATTAATACAAAACAGTTGTGATTAAAAGATATAGGCAAAACGAAGATTTGGATAAATACGATGGCTTTTTTGGTGTATAGTGTGTGTTATAGTATTTAGCAATTAGGAAAGGTCAAGTTAATGCCAATAAATAGGAGTAATCATTTACCTCATGAGGTCTGTCAAGGAGTTGTAAAGTGGTTAGGTCTGTTAAACTTTGAGTTGTTTGACCAGAAGGCAGTGAAACATAAGACTATGGGATAGGATTGATGCACCCAGGCCAACAGACAAAAAATACTTGATGATGTTTTTTAATATTAAATTTTATAGCTTTTTATAATTCCTCATGTTCTTTTTTCCAGGTTTTCTACAGAACTTAAAATTTATGCTTGGCCATTTTTTTTCATTTTCCAATGTTTTTACTTCGTCACATTTTCAAAATGCATGTCAAAATAAATTCCCCGGTGGCTTCAACATGGGTCACTTATTTCTTCTTTTCCACATCACAAAATTGTATCCATTTTAAAATGTAGCTTGTCAAGTTTCATTAAGAAGATCAATTAGAGGAAAAGCAGACTTTTACCTCAGATTTTAGCAAGGAAAAACTTTCAATATCTTGAATATTAATACCTAAAATATGAAATTAAATATAATATTCAGCTGAAATATTTTGAAAATGATTTCAAAGAATCCACTCTCCTCAAATTTTTATTTTGTCTTTAAAATAATCTCAAGCAATCATAAAAATAGAAAAAATGAACAAGTAATTTAATAAACAATATTGATACATTTGGACAGTTTCATTTCCCACTTTTGCCATTGCTGACTTAGATGTGACTTTTTTTTAATGTTGTCAACAAATTTTTATCACATGTTTGGGGGAAATCATGAACACAGAGGTGGGTGACAAACACCTTACTAAGTGCCACATTATTAAAATCCATTTGCAGCAACTGAACAAGTAGTTCTCATTAAAAATTTCAGCAGCAGAGTCACAAGTTAGTAAATTTCTTGTGAAGTTCATTTTAGAATACTAGCTGGGGGAAAAATATTGAAGTATAGATTCTTCTGACATCTTCAAATCCTGAGTTTTGAACACTGCAATTTTAGTGTCAGTAAATCTTTCAAGAGAATTCAGGTCAATAAAAAGTGTTTTTGAACCTTTTGAAGCTGACCAATTGGGGTAAAAAATAAATCATATCTCTTTTGAGCAAACTGGAATGTTTTCACTTTACTTTTTGTATATTCAATTTATGTTACAAAAAAATTGTGTGAATGTAATTAAGTTCAAACCATTCCCATGTTATTACTTTTGGCAACTGAAAAGAATCCGGATGTTTGTAATGAAAATAAATGGCAATGACAACGTGAATGTTTGCGACACTTTTGCTCTTCTGGCTGAGGATTTTTTGGTGGCAAATCTCTGATCTGATCTTTTGTCTCTTCAGCTTTTTCACATGTTAAAATTTTTGGCTGGTAAATTTTACCAGCACGTTGGCCTGCAAATTGAGGCTCCTCACTTGTTGTTGAGCAAATCTCAGGTTCTTGGTGTTTGGTTGAAATCAAAATGACTTCTTCTGAGTTTATTTCTTCATATACTTCAGCTGCCTCTAGAACAGTCAAGACAATTTCTGGAAAATAATGATATTAAAATTAATTTTGTACCAATAGGATTGATAAAAAGTAGTTTGTGATTTACAGCTTGCTTTCTCATCATGAATTTTCAATTCTATATCTTACAGTTGTTGCCCATATTTAACCAACATCTGGCCCCAAAACAGATGACAGCCCAATATTATAGTGAAGTAGAATGATTCACACTTCACTAAATTTGAATATTCCTCTGAGCAAGAAGTGAGCTTGTGAGTAAACTTAAATAAAAGGTTTTATTTCCCATTAATAAATCACCTATTCCCTCATCTAAAACTAACATTTTAGGCCTTGAAAGAAAATCTAGAAACCATTTAAGATGTCACAATCTTATTTTTTCATGTTCAAAAAGAGCTCAAATAAGATTACATTGATTGTTTGGTGGACACCTTTTGCCACAGAATTTAATAATCTACATCCTAAGACTTTACAACAATACTTGTCATAAACAGTTGTTTTTTTACATTCACTCGATTGTCACTGATAGTTTTGAATGTAGACTATTCATGGGAGTGCATACGATAGGCTCAAATACAATCATGTAAAGGACCAGTGATGTCCCAGTATAATCACCCATCTTATCACCTCTATCTTATGAGTTTACTTCCTTCTTAAAGAAATAAAAGTCTTGATGTAAAATGCTATTGATACTTTATTTTGGGATAAGCAAACTTACATACTAAACTTAAATCTAATCCTAATTATCTACCAAATTTATACGTCTAGATCTAAGAACAATCAGAAATAATTAGCTGACATTTGTAGGCCCGCAAGTCTTTTTATCGACATGCCAGACAGGAGTGCGCTGATCAGGAGTGCTTGGGAATCAAATGTGAATAGAAAGGTTATGTAATCACAAAAAATAATATAGCGTTAGTAAACATCGTACCGAGATCCATAAATCTCATTTTCATCATGTTATCTGCACAACAATCTATCCTGAATCAAGTAGTGAGATGAGCAATTAAAGCGAAATCCAGTACATAATGATTTTTCCCTGACTGACGATTGATCTCCAGTTTCCCAACTGGCTCTCAGCACCCATAACCATTATCCTCTATTGAATCACCTCAATTCCATTTGCTGAAGGTAAAAATCTTCAAGCATAAATTTTTTTTGTCAGCTACTGTAATTGTTTGCATTAGGTTTTGGCTCAAAAAAACCCTTTAAGAAGACCTATTAGTGGAGCATATTAGTAATCTTTTTTATCCCATGCAAACTCCCCAAGTCATTACTATAGGAGAGAACTTTCTCACCTGTCTGTCTATAAATACATGTGATCATTCAATTAAAATAAGGCCATTAGCATTTCATTCATCCATTATGTTTTTACACTTGGTGTATATGTAAACCTAAATTCCCTTACCAGCTTTTTTTGGTGTCTTTTTTGGCTTTATAAATGTGTTCAGAACTTGTGACGGTCTAGGGATTGGCATTGAACCTGAGCTCCGATAACAGTTGACTGTCTGAAATGCATTTAAATGCTTTAGTAAAAAGCAAAAAAAATTTTAACATTTGAAGAAAATCTAAAGCCTTAATTCTTACCTCAACTCTTAACTGTTGAATCATTTTATTATTTCCATGTACTGAAAGTTCTTGTGTCTCATCAGGTTTGTTGTTAGACCCCAACTGAAGTCTAGCACTGTTTGGAGGCATTTCAAATGACAATTGAAAGGACACACAAAACTTTTTTATGACTCAAAAAGTTTTCTTCCTCAGACAAAAAAAAACTTTGCTTCAAAATTTTTCAAATGTCAAAACACTTTCTAACTAAAAGTGTTATTAATCTAAAATCTATTTCTTATTTTTTTCAACCAATTAGAGTCTGAATCGATACTGAAAAAAAGAAAAGTTTTTCAAAATAAACCTCAAGATTCAAAAACTGACAAGTGACTGGAAAAGCAACAACGGATATCGGATACAAGTCAGCTAAAAATTTACACTGTAAATAAAAGTGTCTAAAAAAAAGTTTTAAATGTTGACGGAGATTCTCACTTCAATCAAAACAAAATAGACTTAGAATGTTTTCCAATTTAATAGCTGATATTTTTATTATAAAAACAACAATCTAAGACCAATATTACTGTAATATTTTGAGATGCTTTCTCTTTTTTCCCTTGAGCCACAATCCAAAATGACATGCTGCAAGAGGCCGGGGGTCGATGGATAAGAAACACAGTACAGTAGAAGTTATTTTTTCTAATGAAAATTGAATTTCATTAAATTAGTAAACCCAAAATTTTGTATTTGCAAATGAAATCTTTATCCTTTAACAAACAGATGCACGAAAGTTTTAACACCAAAACTTTATTTTGATGCATTTTTTGACCTAAAATTTTAAATCAAAGTCACATTTTGACATGAAAAAATGTGAAGGAATTTCATTCAGGAAATATTTGACAAAAACTTGTCAATATACTAAAAAATTTACATCACATTATAAAATAAATCTGATTTTGACTTAGGATTAAAAGACAAATTGACAATTTTTTCTTTAATCAAATGCAATTATAGTATTAAAGAAAAGTGTTTTTTTGTGAAATCAGCAATAATGATGTGAAGTAGGTCAAGTCTCAAGTTTTGTTTCCATTTAAAAAAAACATTGCAGAAAATTTCTGTTCAGGCCCATATGAAAGTCATAAAAAAGTTTGTCAAATTCTTAAAGTTTTGCTGCAAGAATGTCTAGAAACTTTCAACATCAAATTTAACAAAAGATATTTATTATTAGGCATATCTTTTGAGAAAAACTTAACATTCTTGAGCTTCTATCAGAAAAAAGAAATATGTAATATCTTTAGAAATAGGATTGTTTTATTCATAATAAAAAGTATGGTGCTTTCCTCTGTTGTAGTGATGGGCTCTGACCCAACCCGAGCTTACTTTTGACCCGCAGTAAATAAGAGGCTGACCTGCCTTTGACCCGGGTACTTTTTGACCCAATCCAAAGGGAAAAAATTTGCCATTTTATGGGGATATTTTCCAAACCCAAACTCAAACCATGGATTGTCGACCCAACCCGGGTCAAAAAATTTTGATTCGCACCCATCACTACTCTGTAGTAGAAACCCAGTGATGATTTTCCCAATCAATACTTTGCTGTTAATTGATGGAATGGTAGCCCTCTAAAGAGAAGTGCTATGAAAATCCGCCTAATCATTATTCATCAAGTCTAACATTTTATCAAAAAATAGGCTTCACTCGAAAACTTTTTACCGAATTCACAATTCGTCAAAAGACATTTTTACTGAAAATCATTATTCATAGAATGATACCAAAAAAAATTCTATCAATGATGGTTAGGTTAGGTTAGGTTAGGTTAGGTTAGCAATAAAATTCTCTTCAGGGTTAGCCCCAGAAGGTTGGATTAGGTTAGGTTAGCAATAAAAAAGCCCTTGAATTGGCTTGAACAAGTAAGTAGGTGAACTAGTCAGTCAATTCATAATTCAGTTCAAAGCCTTTATTGTGGACTCATTATCTCAAAGATAGTAAAAATACAATTTTTAGATGTTACAAGAATCCGGGCATGTCCACACCATTTACATTGTAAATGATGGGGACTGTAAAAATGCAAATAGTCAATAATAGGTAAATGTTCAAACTGTTTTGTTATTGTCAAAAATTGTGTGACTATAATATATCTTCAAATATATTCTGGTCTCATCTTTGTTTGTCTTTGTCTTCCAGTCATTGTCCAAGCGCTTAATCACATCATCAATTCTGTTGTCGATTGCCTGTTTACCAAATTTCTTTCTTGAGACGTCAAAGTAGCCGGTTTATCCAGTTTGTCTGATGTTATACTCATTCATTGTCACCATTTCGTGCAGTCTTTGTGGGCATCTTTTGACATGAACATTTATGAAAAGGGAAGCCATTGCATAACTGTAACACTTTCTTACTTTGATGGACTCAAATTGTTTGAATTGGCTTCAATCTCTTGAACCATTTTGAATGTCTTGAATGATTAGGGTAGTTCCATGAATGGTGTCTCAGAAAAAAAGGTTATTCAATCAAACGACTAAAAGGGATTTGCTGAATCATGAATTGGGTAAAAAATATCATTTGACAAATCATGAATTTGATAAAAAATGAACTTTGATGAATCGTAAATTCAGCAAAACGTAAATTCAAAAAATTGTGATTTGGCGGATTATCATAGCACCTTAAAGAGGAAGGTCTGGGATCAATAATATAACTAATGGGATAGAAGCATTTGGTTTGCAGCTTTTAGGGACATGAAGAATATTGTTTACACAGCACTTTTGCAAGTTTTGGAATGAAAGATGCAGCTTGATGAAATGTTTTGAAACAAACTTTAAGGGAAATACAAAAGAGCTGAATACTTTGATTAAAGCTTTGTTATTTTAAAAATAGAAAAAAGAGCATGTTGTGTCAGCTAGTAAGTTTTAAAAAATAAGCATATGACTCAAAAGGAACAAACAGTGTTTACAAAAGTTAGCCAATAACTAATTTTTATTTTATTTTAAAAATGAATTATTTTATCCCAGGCAAAAATAGGGCAGAATATAGCTTTTTAGACTTACCTTAAGCTTCACAGCCTATGATCATAAGCAAAGTATGTTTGAGATAAATTGTGTGAAAATAGACATTATATATATTTGAAGTTTTAGCTATCCATAGATGCATGATATTGTTGCTGACTGTTATTTTCTTTAATCACTTACTCACAAAATAGAGTTTCAAACACTGAATTTTCAATGGCATTTTAATGTATTTGAAAAGCTGGGAAATGACAAACAGGAGTTTGTAAGATTGAATGCTGATTTATGGTCAAATCAGATTTGCTCCAAAAAAGTAACATTCTCATGAGATTAGTCATTAGGGGGTGATAGAGTTTTTTTCTTTGTAAAGAATGAAATTGGCCTGAGATCAACTAAACACTTTGAGTTCGAACTCTTGTGAATGTTTTGATTTGAAAATGTAGCATGTAGGTAATTTGTTTTGCAATTAGAACCTATTTATGCTCAAATTAGTGATGGGTCAAGACGAGCTGGAAAAAATTTGCCTAGCTTGAGCCATCTTGCGAGTTGGCTCGGCTTGCTTATACCACTTGGCCTGTCTCAAATTGAGTCGAGCTGGAAAAAATCTTCCCAGGTTGAGCCAGCTAGTCCCCATCACTAGGTCAAATAATCAACTATATAGAGCAATGTAAATGCATATAGGGTAATCAAATGAAGATTCCATTTTGGCAACCTTCTTTGCACAGTTTCTCATCCTTTTTACTATCTGATGCTATATCTTCTTGTATTGTATTATTGTACAAATCTGGTAATGATAGAGTTTAATCTGACTCTTGGGAATCGGTGTCAGCGCATACAAATAAAGCATGTCCAGTTGCGACTGATGTTACTTTTATCTATATTATTGGAAAAATTAAAAATATCTAAAAAGATCAGATCTGAGAGCACTTTTTGGCCCGCTCAGGCACTCCTTGGTATGCTCGCACACTGCCTGGGAAGGGAGGGGAGGGAGAGTAATGGTGTGACTTTTAAATTGCTAACCTAACACTCCAACCCCCATTCCCAAGGCAGTGTGCGAGCATGCCATGGAGTGCGCTCTCAGATCAGATCCGAAAAGTGCGCTCCCAGATCAGATTCATGTAGACGGCACAAACCTTACAAAATTGAACAGAAAGTTAAACGAACGCACGCGTACTTTTCTTTTCTTATTGGCTCAAATATCTCATCCTTTTAATGTCAAACCCAACAGATTATAATTTACAAATGCACTAAAAAACTATTGACTATATTCCGACATTTCATACTTTGTAACCCTAAGTGATAAAAAGCTGAACGCAACCCACTGCACGCCGGTGAAAGTCAAATAAGAGTAACAAGAGAACGTGTGTTCAAAGCAAGATAGGCAGACACCCTTTTTCTTTCCAATTAAATGAAAAGATATAAAAGCAAGGAATCCTTTTGCTGGTTTATGGAGTATAAGTTCAAACCTTGCTACGATCACAAGTCTCACCATGTGCTGTCTACCTGATTGGCTTCAAGCCCTTTGTTGTTTGTTCACCTTCTGCTTTT
>Ga0194133_10010263_pt1 | contig 10568 bp, 6 predicted proteins | sample TA2KigOf40mmetaG_FD_155448 | JGI IMG/M metagenome (GOLD analysis project Ga0194133, IMG submission 155448) | Freshwater microbial communities from Lake Tanganyika, Tanzania - TA2015055 Kigoma Offshore 40m | ecosystem: Environmental > Aquatic > Freshwater > Lake | place: Tanzania: Lake Tanganyika... | reverse complement strand
GCTATCATCTGGACCTGTTGGTAGATAACTACTTGGTACACGCAAACCACGCGCTAGCCTATTATTAAAATAACGCAGATCGTCAATCTCTCCTAAATTCTGCCCACCTGGCATAACTTCTACACTTGATCCGCGACCATCTGCCGTGACTGGAAAGAAGTAATCTTCGTTCATACTTAATGGATTATATGTAGCATCTACGATTGATTGACCACCATATACACTAGGAATCCTTCGTTGATGTATCTCATTCTTTATGCGTTCTACAAATGCCATTGCTAGATGACTTGGCATGTTGCCTACATCGATCTTGAATAATCTACGCTCAGGTGCACGTTGTACACGATATATTAGTACGGCATCTTCTAATAATTCTTTTTGCTTATATACTTTAAATATATTTTCTAATATGCTTTGACCAAAAGGCCAAAAACGATCTAGACCTTCTGTTAGGCTTAGATGCACTATGTGTTTTGCATCAATAGCCATTTCGCTTTGACCTAATGTAAAACGGCTACCTGTCGTATTATATGGCATAGCAGGAACAGTATATGGAGTATTAGTGCCGCCGCCAGTACCACCTAAGCCTGTAGCAGGATTAGCTGCGAAATCTGTATTTGTTTTTTGAGCTACTGATAAATTTTGTAAGTTAATATTTAAATCTTTGATGACGTATTGTTCTGGTAACTTACCTTCGCTTTCATTAACAATTACTTTAATAACTTTAACCATATCGACCCAATATAACTTAAAGTTTTCCGGGTCACGGACAAATACTTGATCTCCGTACTTTACTGTATTTCGAAAAATCTTAAAAATTCTTTGATTAAATTCGTTTAAATTACACCACTGACTTAATTGTTGTGTTAAGATTTTAATTTCATGGGGTGTAGGTTCATCTTTATACTTTAATACAAAAGGTAAATTATTATGTTCGTTTTTTTGTGTGCTGAATTCTGATATAATATCTAAACACGCATTAATTTCAGCATCAACATCCATCATCTCATATTGATTATATCTTTCAATTCTATTTGGATGACCGGTATAGACTTCAGGGAGTCTACTCATATAATTGCGGTAACTCCAGTCTGCATTATTTATATTGCTATCATTGCCAACACTTGCGTTCCAAGCTCCGGCATTGCTATTCATGCCGCTGATTGGACTAGTGAAACCCGATTTATTTAAGAATTTTTTTAAGTATGGCATAGGCTTGTAATTATTTAGTATTAGGCTTGGCTATATCTTAATAACTTACCCTGCGTATCATTACCAGTTTCTAATCTTGCTATCACAGAATCTAATTTGCTTGACATCATATCCATCATTGCTTGATTGATTGCTGACAACTCTTTGAATGATTCGGTGGTACTACCTAAAGAAGCAGCAGGGCTGCTACCCATTTCACTCTGTAAATCATTCTTAGATTTTTTACCCATCTCAACTAGTAAACTGTGCGGATCGATAGGTACTATGATCTCACTACCGTGCAGTGTTGCAGGATATCCTGTTTTAGGTCCTGATGCTACGCCACCTTTTTCTGCCTTTAACTCAACATGGGGAGGATCTTTGGGTAGATGAGGACGATGTAATCCGTATTTTGCAAGTATAGGATCCAATACCCCGTAATCGCCGGTGATATCTAATGCGTCACCCTCACGATGTTTGCTACCTTTACCTGATCCTGGAACATTATAGGGCACACCTTTATAAACTATAGAAGTATCATTTTTTGGTCTTGCAGGCGTAAAGATGCCCGGTTCTCCCAATATCCTACCTCTCACAAAAAGTTGTGCTTGCTTTTCATCACTTCTAAAGGCGCTATTAATACTTATGGGCTGCCCGTATTCTGCTGCCGCGCTATAGAACTTTGTTAGAAGTGTATTATCAACTGCTGACATATCTGCTGCTGGAGATATTGTAACATTTTTAGGTTTACTAGTAACTTGTTTTGGTTTATCTGCGCCATCAGCGCTTGCGCCATCAGCGCTCGCATCTGGATCTTGTTCGACTTTACTACCACCAAAACCTAATGCTGAACTTATTCTGCGTAGTATACCTCCGCCCGCCGGTGCTGCTGCTGGAGCTGCAGCGGGTGCTGCCGAACCACCGCCTCCGCCCGCCGGTGCTGCCGAACCACCGCCTCCGCCCGCCGGTGCTGCTGCTGGAGCTGCAGCGGGCGCTGCACCTGCTTTAGCGCCGCCTCCCATGGCAGTCATATAATTATTAAAGGCTTGTCCTAATTTTAATGCTTTATCAGGATCAACCTTTAGTTCAGTAAATTTTACGAATTTGGTTATTACATCATCACCGCCGAATAATCTAGTGATGCCACTGACCATGCTATCGACAGCATTAGCCATTGCTCCGCCGCCTTTGTATTCTGCCATGGCTTGGCTAAAGTACACAAATGCTTGTGCGGTTGTCTTAACTCTTTCCGGACCTTTTTCACCTAAATCAATTTCAGCAAATTTTTTCATCTTTTCAGTTGGAGGATCTAACTCAAAGAAACTTGCAGCACCTTCTGCAAGTGTACCTAACATTGTTTGCCCAGTACCTTTATAATTTGCCATAGCATTTGAAAACATGACAAATGCATCTGCGTTAGTTTTAACTCTTTCCGGACCTTTTTCACCTAAATCAATTGCAGCAAATTTCTGCATTTGCGTTACAGGCGGGTCTATGCTAAACCATTCTGATATCTTTTTACTATATGCTGCCCCTAATCCATCACCTGCAGTGCCTTTATATTGAGCCATAGCATTACTAAATGCTACAAATGCATCAGCATTATCTTTTACTATTTTAGCGCCGTTTTCACCTAAATCTACTTGAGCGAATTTTTTCATCTTTTCAGTTGGAGGATCAATCTCAAAGGAACTTGATACTTTTTCAATCAGTGTGCTCCACATTCCTTGACCTGAACCCTTATAACTTTCCATAGCCTGACTGAAGTAGACAAATGCTTGAGCATTAGTTTTGATCTGTTTTGCTTGCTGGTCATCAATTTTAATTGATGCAAACTCTTGTAGTTTGACTAAAGGACCCTTAAATTCTAATTTATCGCTTAATTTGTCCATCAAACCGCCAAACAAGCCTCCTGCCGATCCTGCAGCACTTGCGGCTGAACCAACTGCCATTGCTTTATTAAATGCCATGAATGCTTCAGCATTCTCTTTGACTTTTTTAGCGTCAATGTTTAACTTACTAAAGTCTTCAAGTTTCTTCATAGGGCCATCTACGCCCAATGCTTTGCCTAGTTTGTCTCCTAATCCACCTACTATGCTACCTAGAGCACCTAAAGCTCCACCTGCTCCAAATGCCGCAAGACCCCCACCTATAGCAGCGATACCTGCACCAGATGCTTTTAGTTTTTCTCCGTCTAGTTTCTCAAATGGTGCTAATCCTTCTGCTAAACTTGGTAACGCTTTGCCTATGATCCATGTAGCGCCTGCTATACCTGCTCCAACAGCTGCTATAGCAACACCGAACGCTCCCGCACCTACAACAACTTTAGGATTTGCAAATGCGGCCAATCCATCTGCTGCTTTTTCTAAGAATCCTTTACCGCCCCCAGCACCGCCGGCTCCCAACCCTTGTACTAGTTGTCCGGCACCCGCTCCCCCCGGTATAGATGCTACTGCATCAACTGCACCACCTGCGCCACCTTTAGCACCCGCTCCTGCTTTAGGACCACCGAAACTGAATAAGCCTTTAATTTTATCCATCATGCCGGCGCCATCGCCGCCGGCGCCTGCAAACATACCTTTCTTAGCCATGATACCAAGTGCTAATGCTGCTGCACCTGCTGCTGCTGTCAGTCCTATCAATCCTAACTTAAATGGATTCAATGCAGATACTACATCTTCTATAGCACCTGCAGCCGCGATATTTGCATTTTCAAGTTTTGCTCTAGCATCGGCTGCTGGATCTTTACCTGCTTGTTGTGCTGCTTTGACCCTAGCGTCAACAATCTTGCCTTCCTCTACGTAACTTTTATTTCTTCTATCACTTATTAACTGTAATTCTTCTTCACTGTCAGCACCGTACATTTTAGCGACTTCGCCGGAAATCGCCATTTGTCTACCGGTAGTTTCTACTCTTTGGCCAAATTTTTCAATATATGCATCTTGAAGTTTTCTAGCGGCTTCTTGTTGATTTCCACCTTCTCTGATGGTTTTATTAAACTCATCAATCTCTTTTTGCATTCCAAGACGAGCCAATTTTTGTGCGTTCTCGCCGCTGATAGTTCCAGTAGTTAATTCTTGTATACCTTTTTGGAGTACCTTAGGACCACCGGCTAGCGCAGCGAAAGCATCATTTCTGGCTTTTGATTCTTTTGCTATAGCGTTTGCTTGTTCTTCAAGTTGTTTTTTTCTTACTGGATCTTGTTCTTTTTCCGCTTCTCTTCTTAATCGATCTTCTTTAGCATTGTCCATCATGTTCTTTAATTGAACTTGACGATTCATCAACATTTCTTTTTGTTGCGCTTTTAATGCATCGACATCTTTACCAGTTAATGCTGCTAATTCTTGTAGATTAACTTGATATGCTTGACTTTCTTTTCTTAATTTTTCTCTATCTCTAAGATCGCTCTGTACACCTCTACCCGATGCTGATTGTAATGCTAGATAATCCGCAGTACCTTGCATCATCTGTTCTTGGTTAATACCAAGACGAGACATCATGGCGCGTTCTTCGTCAGTAGCCTTGATTAGTTTTGCAAAACTTGCCTGAGCATCACCTGCATTTCCGCCCAAAGTTATTATGCTTTGACCCATACTTTGTATAGGTTTGATCATGCGACCTAATGTTTCAGCATTCAACCCAGCATCACGGGCCAAAGCCTGCAATGATTTAGTAGTATGCGTTCCTGCTGCACCTAATTTACTAAGTTGATCTTTACCTTCTAGATATGCTTGGCTAATCTTAAGATTAGCCTCCATGAGCATAGTGAACCCTTTAACAAGTCCACCTATGAGCATACCCAATGGGCCAAATGCTTTACCTAATGCAAATGCAGCATCACCTGCTGATGATAATCCTTGATTTAAGTTAGTGAGTTTTACGTTGGTATCTAATATACCACTAGCAAAACCTTTTAATGAGTCTTTAGCCTTAGCACCCGCTTCAGCTAATTGCAGGTCATATTGTATTAGTTTCTTTTGTGCCTCGATCCTAGACTTTTCGGCTTCGCTAAGACCGTCAGTATTAGTTTTTAATTTTTGTAACGCTTCTGCCGCTTTCCTTTCGGCATCTGTCATATTTGCAGTAGATTTTATATTATTGTTAGCTGCACCCGCAAGATCACCCATTTGACCCGCGAGGTTACGGATCACTTCATTGAGTTCTCTTACACTGTTATTCAGTTTATCAATATCTTCAGACATTTTTATTTGGCTACTTTTAGGTCAATAAATACACTTGTATTTATAATTGGAAAAATAGCCAATTTTTTACGAGGAAGACATATGGACAATAATCCTTTAAGACAATATTTTCGTAGACCAGCTGTATACTTTTCATTGCCTAGCAAGGGCACTGATTATGATAGTGATATAGTAGAGATGCCGGAGACAGGCGAATTACCTGTGTACCCAATGACTGCTATAGATGAGATCACAATCAGAACGCCTGATGCTCTTTATAACGGGAATGCTGTAACAGATTTAATCAAGAGTTGCGTACCTGCTATCAAAGATCCATGGAGATTAAGTTCAAGTGATCTTGATGCAGTATTAATCGCTATTAGAGCAGCAGCAGGTCAAGAGAATCTTGAAATAAACACTACTTGCCCTAAATGCAAAAATGAAGCAACATATCAAATCAATCTAGTTGGCATATTAGCAGAATTAAAACAAGCCGATTATAAATCCTTGTTAAGCATAAATGATCTTAAAATTAAGTTTAGACCATTGTCATATAGAGAAATGAATCAAGCTGCTTTGGATCAATTTGCTATACAAAAGAAATATAGTAACTTAGACTCTATGGAAGATGTTGATGAGAAAGCAAAAGTAACGCAAGAAGCGATTCGTGCCATAACTGAAGCAACAATGAAGATTATTTCAAATACTATAGAATATATAGATACACCCAATGCAAGAGTAGAAGAAGTGACATATATCGATGATTTCTTGCATAACTGTGATGGTAGTGTATACATCGCTATCCGTGATCATAACGCTCAACTCAAGAATAGCACTGAATTAAAACCTTTAAACATAAAATGTGTCAATTGTAGCAATGAGTATGAACAACCCTACACACTAAACGCATCTGATTTTTTCGGATGACACTTCTTATAGCTAGCCCTGAGGCAGCAAAGAAGTATATTGATAATCTAGACGCTGAAGTTCAGGGCATAAGAAAAAACGCTATAACCATGGCTTGGAACATGAGAGGTGGCGCTACCTACGAGGATATCCTTAATATGTCTTTACAAGAAAGACAAGAAATAATAAAACTCATTGAAGAACATATGGATATCACAAAAAAGACAGAATTACCATACTTCTAAACATAAAGACAAACTTCGTTTGTCTAAGTCTTCGCTGTCGCTCAGACTTGTTTTTATTTTTTTTACTGAATTTATATTGCCGCCTTTGAATCCATGGTAGTGCTATTCAGCACTACCATTGGTAAAGACATTGCCATGCCCTATCACCCATGTTGTCTATTCCCCAATACATTAGCCAGTTTGCTATGTATTGCTACCGGTTGCCCTATAAAGTTTATGGGACTGTAGTGAGATACTGTTACATATCTCGGCAACGCATGTTCTATGATCGCAAGACAAAGTATATCATAGACTCATTGAGGGTTCGCAAACCTGTCGATTGCCCTCTCGGTTTTCCATAGATGTAAATCTATGCTTACTCCAGATCCGTCGGCACAGCACTACCTGTACTTCCTCAAGGAGGGTCGAGGTCCCCGACCAAACAAATTGTTTATATCTGTGATATTGTGTTATATGTTTCAGCAGGAATATTGATGATATGTGAGTTTGTCTCTGTGATGCCCGAGCAATAAGCTTTAAGTAAGTCTTTGTTGAGTTTAAAGAAATTATCATATTCGATAATGAGCCAGTCTTTATATGCCTTTGATGTATAATATAAAAAATGATCTGTTACCCAGGTCATTGTAGATTGTACGCAAACGAATTTACCTTTACGATTAAATTTCATAAAAAGTATGTTTAGATCGTCTGGTTCTGCCACTGCCATCATTTGATCTATCCAACTATCTAATGTTTTACAGTTGCCTGCTAGCACTTGATGAAATGGAAAATCAGCGTAACTCTTGCATTCAGCATTCATTTTGCTGAAACTTTGTCCGGGAACTATATCTCCCTTGAAACTACGGATCTGTCCTTCGTGTAGTATTTGTGTGCGTACTTGGTTTTTACCTCCTACATATGCACCTGAACCAGGAGCGCGAATAAAACTCTCATTATAAATTTTACTGAGATATATTGCTATCTCACGCTCAAAACTGTTTCCTTTCTGTTTTTGTGGACTAGGCATGTTAATATGTATTCGCCTACCACTCAGTGGCATAATTTTTATCTACTACATTACTCTTACATTTAAGGTTACATTCAAAACTATTTTCAACAAACTTTTCGTTCCAGAACATATCATTAACAACATCATGTAATAGATTGTTATGTAGGTTGTATTTTTTCCCTAACTCATTCCAATGTTTGTTATGACCATAACGATTTGCTACCCAACAACAAGGATAGAAATCACCCAAACTATTAATAAACAATCCTTTATTCCCGATATGACATATAGGCTTTATGTCTCCTATAGTTTTAATGTTTTCATATAGTTCCAAATTCGTCTGCTTATATCTCTCGCGTAATATTCTACCAGATAGGTTTGTGATCTTTCTATCGAACCTATGCGTAGAGCTAATCAAGTTTTTATTATTTGGTTCTAATATATCATTTCTACCATAGTGTTCATACTTACTGCCAAACTTTGTGCTAAGAGTTAGTTGAAATTGATCAAAGCCAAGTTTTTTTGCCATGTCTTTCATAGTATCGATATGGTCTTCATTGAATTTAAAACCAATGCAGTCCCAGGTCATGTAACAATCGCTGTTGTTGCGTAAAGTATTGATACCCAACATGATGCTATCATAATCGCTATTGATGCGATATTGTTCGTTGCTATTTTGATCATAACCATCTAGGCTAAAGTGTACATGATCAACTTGTGTCAACACGCTGGCTAACTCTAACCACCAGTCATGTTTCTTATAACTACCGTTAGTTACTATTACTATAGCTACATCACGGAAAGACTTTAGATATCTTATAATCGGCACTAGATCATGCGCATATATGGGGTCACCGTCATCACCGCAGAATGTTACTTTTTCTACATAACGGCTAACAAATTCTGCTGTAAAATTTTTTTTGAAAAACTCTAAATTTAATTCAGTGTTGATCAATGTATCAGGCACCTCACTACGGGCACAGCGAGGACAGCGCAACGTACATTTGCTACTTACTTCTATATGCCAATGCCATAATGCTAAACTCATAATAAATCGTGGCTGGTATTGTATGTCGTGAAGCCGTTTTCTTTGATGACTCTTAATACACTTGGCACACGCCCTGCTAGTTCTTCACGATGACTTACGAGCCATACCGATTTATTTCTATTGCGACTCATATCTTTTAGAATAGCCATGCTATTCTCTACTCCCATACTATCCATACCGCTATCGATTAATTCATCTATGAATAATGTGTTGATTGGGCTATATAAACTTTCCCATACATCGCGGAAGGCAAATGACAAACCTAGTATAAGTCTATTGCGTTCGCCGCGAGAAAGATTATCAAAATCAAGTTCACGGCCCAACTCTGTGATTTGAACAGTAAGATCGTTTAAGAATATTACTTGATGAGGTAATCCGATCTTATCAAGATAATGCGTTAACCTTGCGTTAAGATAACTTAAATTTTGATCTATAATCTTCTTGCGGACGAAACTATCTTTGCTTGTCAATAATTCAAGCAAAAACTTTTGATGGTCATTGATTCTAGTGAGTTCGTTTATCCTATCGAAATTCACAGTCTGCAATGCTTGATTTTCCATATCAACGATTTGATCGGTATAAGGATTTTCTTCTTTTTCTTTTTCATCTATCTTAGATACTAATGCATCGACTAAACCACGATGTTGAAATGCTTCTTGTTCCGTATCATAATATAGTTTAGGTTGTTTGCCTAATACACCCAGTTCATCTTTCGTTGATTTCAATTGCGCTAGTAACTCATTGAATTCCTTGATGTTTTTCTCATTATCCTTTTTATTCTTTTCTTTTTCTTTAGTTACTTTGGCATGCTTTTCATCATGGAAGTCTTGACCACAAGTATGACACTTGTGATCTCTTAATTGAATAAGTTCCTTTTCAACCTTCTTTAATGCCTTTTCTTCTTTATCAAGATCATCTTGTGTTCTAGTTATGGTCTTTGCTAAGTCAGCGATATCTTTTTTCTTTTGATTATATGTTGCAAAGTCTTTATGACCCTGCAATTCTTTTTCAATATCTAATTTTTGTAATTCTTCTAGGTCTTCTTTTAGTTTTGCTAGATCCTCATCATGCTTAGTAAGCCATAATTTCGCTCTACGTTTTAAATTCTCAATCTGTTCTTGTACCCGTTTATTGGCCTCCTCGACAGCCTTTACACGGAACTCTTCTTCAGTTATACTATCCTTAGTTGATTTAATCAATGTCTTTATCAACTCAGCCTTTTCGCTTAGTAATGTTATACCAAGTAATTGCTCAATGATGTTACGCTGATCATTTGATTTCATAGCCAAGAATGGCTCGCTGTATGTGTTTAATGCTATAATCTGCTGAAACATATCAGGAGTCATGTTTATGGCTCTTTCTATGTGCTCCTGTGTTTCTTTATTCTCACCTTGAGCATCGTTCACACATTCTTCTTCTTTATTATCGACATAGAACTTAAGTATGTTTGGTCTGCGGCCCCTTTCGATCTTATAGTCTATGCCATTGCAACTAAACTCTAATGTTACCAACATGCCTTTAGCATTAGTACGATTTATCAGATTGTCTTTGCGAATTTGATTGATAGGCGTGCCGAACAATACATAACTCAATGCTTGAATCAATGTAGTCTTACCTGTACCGTTTCTGGCACCGTCACCGCCTAGATCAAGGTTCTCACCCAAGATTAATGTAAGTTCCTTGCTATCAAAGTTCACGGCTTGCGTGACTGCACCAATCGATAAAAAGTTTCGTAATGTAATATTTTTTAATTTAATCATAGATTCTTGTATATGTCTAATAATAATCTTTGGTCATAAAATTGACTTTCGATATTACTAATTTGATCTAGTATTATCTGATCTACTGATTCAAATTTCAACTCGCCTGGGGCAAGATCAAGTTGATGTTGCTCCAACTTCATAGGTATCAATGCCATTTCACGAAGGCTGTGTTTAGGTATCAGTTGTTCTTTGATGAAATTGGCTTCTTCATAACTGATATCTATATCAAGATGAACGCGGACGCTG
>Ga0194133_10010262_pt1 | contig 10569 bp, 3 predicted proteins | sample TA2KigOf40mmetaG_FD_155448 | JGI IMG/M metagenome (GOLD analysis project Ga0194133, IMG submission 155448) | Freshwater microbial communities from Lake Tanganyika, Tanzania - TA2015055 Kigoma Offshore 40m | ecosystem: Environmental > Aquatic > Freshwater > Lake | place: Tanzania: Lake Tanganyika... | reverse complement strand
GACCCCCTCGACCTCCTTTGATCACCCTAAACCCACCTTGACCACCCATTACTTCCCCGAACCCCGTTGACCCTCCCCCTTTCTCCCCCGTCTGACAAAAATCTGTCTGAAAAACCTCCTTTCTGAGAGAGATTTGTGTGAGAAAAAGGTAGTCCCTAACACACACCCTTAGTTGCAATATGCTCCTCCCCCATTTAAACAGTGTATCAATAGATTTATTTCATAAGCTTTCCAGCACAATTCATCAAAAAGCCAATGCTTTAATGTGAACAAATAGATGGATTACGTGTCGGATTTCCATCCCATTGACCTAGGTTCAACTCCCTCCTGCCTGGGGTAACCCACAATAAATAACCACAAAGTGTGCCTTTAATGAAGGCTTTAAAAATATTTGAAAAACCCTTAGTGTTATCTTTTACTTCTATAGAGATAAGTTTTATTGGGGAAATTCATGATATTCCTTATTGTTTGTAAGTTTACTTCACTTCAATTAGGCATTATTATTCTTCACGCTTTTAAGCACTATCTTGAAGCAAGGATCAAGTATGATCGCACTCATTTTCATCTTAGAGTAATTCAACACCTATATCTCTAAATATACAAAGTACTAAAGTAGCCCTTAATTTTTTAAACTATTTTTTTCATTTTTTTGCCAAGCCTTGCCCATTGAGATCGGGATTCGTTCGATTATTTTCATTTTTCGTCTTTTATTTTGCCCTGCCCCCGTTGTATCGCACTCAAATTTTATACACACACAGACGACAAACAGACATACAGATTTTAGGTTCTTATAAATAGACAAGCTGGCCTTTGGCACACCCCAACCCATTCTACCTGCTCCAACCCCTATTTCCTCTCTCCCCCCGTTTCGAATTATAGTAAATTTTTCAACTTTTTGGGGGCAATTTTTTCGAAATTTCGATGACGCTCACAGACGACTAACAGACTTTACAAATTTATGGATATTCATTAAGTTTAGGTGTACTTGTATACATTTCCATCATTCATTTCTTTATGTATTACTTAAAAGTTTGTTTTGGAAAAGATCAAAAGCAAATCTTTGTCTGAGTAAAAGATATTTATCTCTCAAAATCACTTGGATTAGGGAAACTGACTTGGCTTTTAATACTAGATTCCAAGATTCTTATTTTTAACATGACTATATTTTGACACAAATATTATATGTAAATGCTTTCTTGCCTTCGATGCTTGTAATGCTGATGGTGGCTGTGATGGTGATGGTGGTGTTGATGATGACGTGAATGTTTCCGTCGACCACATTCTGGAGATTCAAAAGTGTCACGCTGGCGACAACGAGAGGTGGACCCCAAGTCTATCAAGTCTTTGTGTTCATTGATCTAAAAAGTAAATATGATATCTGTAATATTTCAAGCACTTGAAAGGCCCTAATAGTCATTAACCTGATTTTCAGCTGTGCCATTTAAGTATTTGGTGATGATGTCACTCCAGGGTCCACGTGAACTCCACGGGGTGGCATGCATCGCTACTAATGGCTATAAAGCAAGAGTAAGTTGGAAGGCTGTAATTTTTAAACATAAATGACTTGTGACGTATACGAATTGAATCGAAAATGTTTATTACCTAGCGCATTTAAGCATTACAGATACTTTATGGCAAAACAAATCAAATTGGTAATAAAAATGATAGGAAAGGAAAACGCCTGTGTTAGGAAGTAAGCTGCTGCCTTAGGACTCGCTGGCATGGATAGTAAGGATGGAAAAACCCTGGTTTTTAATTAAATGTGTGCTGACCATTGTTGATTATTTGGCCCTATTGGGGGAAAAACACACACACCATGTCAGATGGCTAAAAACCAAATTGATGCTATAATTTTTAGGAAGATAAAGATCCGATAGGTAGGCAATGCTCAGCAGCATTGTTCTCCTTAGCTTGCTTGCATGTCAATACTGTTAAACGTGAAGCTTCATAATTGCTTTTAAGTGAGGCTGAGTCACTGACAAACAACAAAAATGGGGGATTGATATATAAGCCGCTCTTAAACTTCTGGTATTTTTATAACTAATTAAAAGACTATATATAAACTTGGCAGGGGTCAAATCCAAGTCTTTTTAATCTTACTCTTTAGCAATAATTTTGAACATGGCAAGCCTAGAATATATAGGTGTGATATTGATTTTTCCTTGTGAAAGCATAAAACTTTGGAGTGTAATTAAACATGTTTGATGATGAACTTTCGTTTCAGTTATTGATTTTACAGACTAAAAGTTTTTTAAAAGGAAAACTATGAAATTGATTGACAATATTAAACTCTTATCTGAAATATAGATGCAGTCAAGGAGGCTTCAACTAGCTTGTTGGATGGAAAGAGCTTAGAACCTTTGGGTTTTACTTTAACTCTTAGTCATTCAAATTTATTTTCACAAATGTAAAAAAGTTGAGCTTTATTAGGAAATTGGACCATTGAAAATTGTGAAAGTAAATATCCCTGGAGTCACCGTGGCCTAATGGTCATAGTATCTGTCTAGATATCAGAGGTTCAGGGGTTCGAACCCCAGGTTGCCACAAAAATATAATATAATATAAAAATAAATATAAAAAATGATTTTCAGCCAGGATATAAGAGTGTCTGACATGATTAATTTCGCTTGACAATCAAGTAAAAAAATTGGCAAAAGAGTTTTGGAGAGTCAAAGTGTCCTGTGGGTTACATGCCAGAATTCATCCCAAATACCCGGGTTCGACTCCAGCCCTGGGTAACTTACAGAAAAAAAGGACCACCAATAATCTGCCATGAATTGAAAGCAGTTTTGAAAGGCACACTTTAAATTGATAAAAAAAGTTCTACATATTTACCTGTTGTTTTGTTCCAAGAGAAGATATCATGTGAACAATCATATGTGATTTTATAATTTTTTCACTCAATCGAATGTTTTTTATTCTTTAAACACAACTTTTCAAATTTTCATAGGCTAAACAAACCATCACATTTTCCTAAGATATTGATCTTTCTTTAGATTTTATTCTCAAATGATTGTTTGACTTGGTCCACAAGCACTACTTTCTATTGAAAGAAGCAAAGTGAAACAACTATAGGCCCTCTCCTTTCTATGTGTGAAGGTGAGGGTGTTGGATAGGATTTGAGACTGCGTGGAAGTTGTTAAGGGACCTGGAAAGAGAAAAAATAGTGAGGGAAGAGGAAAAGAACATTATGTAATGAGGAGAGAAATTTATGTAACTTCCTTATGCAAGATCATTAAATAACATTTTATTTTTCATTAAGTAAGATATTATTTGGGACTTGTATATAGTATTTGAACAATTGTGAAAAATATCAAAAAGTTATTCAAAATAATGTTTTATTTCAGTAAACTAAGTGAAAGCTTGGGAATATAAAAGTCTTATCTCTAGTTAGAATTTAAAGTCTACAGAGAAAAAGAATTTACTCATTCAAAAATAAACTGATGTCTCTCAGCTGGTTGGTATTGCATTATTGAGTAATAGGTTATTTATTCTGAGACAAAACAAATGGAATTTCGATTATTGTTGACTCATAATAAGATAAGCCTTAAAATCTTTTTAATCATCACGAATTAGCACCTAGATCATGATGTGTGGTCACCGTGGCCTAGTGGTCTAAGGCACCTGACTGGGAACAAAGATCGAGGGCTGTGGGTACAATCCCCTTGCCATGCCAGCAATATTTCAACCTCTGGTTGTCAAAAAAATCATCAAGGAACTCTCAGTCAGGTAAATGGTAATCTGCAGTGACCTTAGGGGGACTCTTATAAAGGTGCCGATGATGCATTAACATTGGATGAGCTCATACCACACAAGATTATCCCTTCTAAGGGAAGCGAGGAGAATGAAGGGGGAGTTTTGATTTTCCTCTAGGGCTCAAGTTGATAAAAATGTCTGTCTGTCACCTCTATCTCCTCCCACAGTTTTGAAGCTAGATGGCTGGAATTTGGCACACATAATTATTGTACCTATGCCACCAAATCTACCATCCAGATTTTTAATTTTTGTCTAAAACCTGAGATATTTGAGCTCAAAGTGCAAATATCCATAATTCAGCTTAGAATTGGTTGCATGAGTGAGATCAGATTGTTCCATTATTTCAATGCCGCATTGCAGATCAAGCGCACTAAGCTGGGTCGTACCAGTAACATGTTGACTGTTGTTTGACTGAGCTAGTATTACGACTTGGGCACAACTAAGCTATATAAAAATGAGATTCTGTGTGCGAGAGGGTGTGTGCCCGAGCGTGCGTGTTTGTGTGCACAAATTTACTTTGAATTTATAGAGGTAGATGGAGGTAAACAGGCGTCAAAGAGGGACAAGGGGGGTCAACGGGTGTCAACGGTGTAAATGATGTCAACTGGGGTCAACATGGGACAAACAAGGGTCAGTGGGGTCAGCTAAGTCAATGGGGGTCAAGAGGGGTCAGCAGGAGTTACTGGGGTTCAACTGGGGTCAAGGGGGGTCAAGGTGCTTAAGGCAACAACATTTTACTCATGTGATGACCAGCTTCTCCTCCCTTCCCCTTTCTCTCTCTCTCTCTTTATCTCTCACTCACTCTCTTTCTCTCTCTATATCTCTCACTCGCTCTCTCTCTCCTTCTTTCACACATTACATTAACTTTTTCTTTTATTATTGGAATCCTGTGTATTTATCTTAATTTGTTTGCTATATATTCATTTTAAGTAGAATTTATTTAATGTATTAATTTATTCCAGGTTTAGAAAGGGTTAAACATACTTTGCTGGGGTTGGTTGGGAAAGGTTAGGTTAGGTTAGGTTAGCAATAAATACCTTTTTGGTCAATATGCCGTGTAGGTTGGGTTATATGATTGGGAAACATGTCCAGAAGGGTTTAAAAGTTGGAAACATGCTTTGGGGAAGTTGGTAGGATCAGGTTAGGCTAGGTTAGGTTAAATAAATGAGGGGGAGCCACGCACTGCAGGGTTAGGTGGAACACTATGAAGGAGTGAGTGTGTATGGCTGTCCTAATGCAAGCTCAACCCAGGGAAAAGAGCAGAAGGTATGAGTGCATAAGGCTGGCCAAAGGCCACCTCAACAATATAATACATCGATCCCACTCACTCCGAAGGAGAGAGTGCATTTTGTCCCTTCTCACCCCACAGATAATACCAAATCACATTAGTGATCACAACATAGTGATCCTGCGAACTACCCTACAATACTGAAAAAGAGTGACACCAAGGAAAAAATCCTGCTCCGAGAATGGAGAAACTACAAGGTCGACCACTTCATACAAAAAGTCATAAAAAATTGATCAGTACCTTACAGATTTGAGGCTCTAATTTCTGAAATACTAACAATCATGGATAAAGAAATGCCACACAGGGTAGTGCGTTTCAAACCACAAAAAGGTCAGTTTACGAGTCACAAAAAAACGGGACAGATTCATCAAAAAAGTTAAATATTATGAGAGAAAAGGTTGGCCAACAGAAGAAATAATATCGAATGCAAAAAAAGAATCAAAAAGATTACAAAGACTGTGCAAATCTGAAGAAAAAAAGAAAGTGTTTTAAGAACATTTATGTGTTCATCTGATACGCTTCATCAGATCCTTTTATTTCCTTTGCCTCATTTTTGGTATGTGTCAAAGGTTCTTCCAGAACCTTCCATTTTCCCTTATTCATTCACCTTCCTCCACATTCCTTTGGTTCATCTAGAACCTTCTAATTGACGCAACCCTACCTGTTGCCTGCCTGACGCAACACTACCTGTTGCCTTTTTACCTGTCACATGTTTCCATGTCCCACTTTTTATTTTATCTAGAATATTCTCCTTCTAGAATATTCCATGTACTGTATATATATTGGTTTGATTCTATTGAATAAACAGTTAGTATCTGATTTACTTCCTTCGCGGGCTCCCTTGGAACTATCACATTTGCCACATCATCCGATTTACCAAAAGTGCAATCCAAATTAAAATCATTTAAAATATATCAGAAGGTACTACTACAAAGACTGCTAGATGAAACCAGAGATATGGAAGGCCCATCCCAGCATGCCTGTAGGTAATATCATTCAACAACCACAGCCCTACTGGAGCTACAACACAAAATTGCAAAAAGTTTAGATGAGAAATTAAAAGTAGCATGATATTCAATGGACCTCTCAGCGGCATTTGATGTCTTAAGACCAGGAATAATGACGAACATACTACAAGAAATGCAAATAAGCCATAGATTGGCTCACGCAATACAGGACGTTTTAACAAACAGAAAAATATATGTAGACATAGATGGGATTAGATCAGACACAAAAGATATGAAAATCGGTTGTGTCCAAGGGTCCATATTGGGGCCTCGGCTGTTCACTCTTTACATTAGAAACTGATGGATGCAGTGAAGGAAGAGGTGTATCATATGCGGACGACACGTATGTAGTGGTGAAAGGAAAAACAACTGAAGAATTGCAGTAGAAAGTAGAAAACATCAGTAAACTACACATCTCCTTTCTAAATGCTTTAGGAATGGTGGTCAATAAAACCAAAACAGAGGTGGAAGTATTTGGCAAAGAATACACCAGAGTCAGCTTTAACATAGATGGAGAAATGTTAGATTCAAGACCAACTTTTAAAGCACTAGGGCTAACAATCCAACATAATCTGAAATGGGAAAAACATGTGTCAATAGTGACTGCAAGAGTGGCCCAAAAGCTCACCCTCCTCAAAAAGATCAGAAAAACATGACACAGGATCAATTTCTAAGTTAAGATGTTGAAGTAATACAATTCTAACACGTCTAAGCTAGCTCGCACAAGTAATATTCATTCATTCATTCATCTGTTTATTTGACTTAACCGTAACATGTACAAGACACAAACTTTATAAGAGTCTCCCCTCATGATGAGGATAAATAAATAGCTAAATAAAGATCTTAGATAAAATTGAATAAAACAATCCGATAAAATAGTTAAGCACAGATTTAAATAAAATGTAATAAAATTTAATAAAACAATCTGACTTAATAAAGAGATTAATTGAATAAATAAGATAAGCTTCAATAAAATATTCAGAATGCATGAGGAGCGCAATATACACAGCACTTTTAAGTCCTTTCTGCTCTTGGATAAAAACACTGTTTCAGCATCACACGCACTGAGTCTCTCGTAAGACTCTTATTAGTCCAGGGCGTTGAGATGCGATTCAGACACTGTCCGATCCAGTTGCATGTTTGCTGCTTTCCCACCTTTGTTCTGGAGTTATCATACCCATAGAGGAACCCTTCTTTTCTTGATTTAGTGTACAAGTTCTTGCTTAGGCCCTCTAGGAGTGATCTTGGTTGTTGAACTTCCTTCATGTTTATGAAGAGATTACACATGTGGAAACTGGACCACTGTGCAGGCGGAAGTCTCTGTTACCTTGTCTATCACTGTTCCTTTGTTTGTAGTCTTTTAACACTAGTCTAACACATTTGTAGTGTAATCTCTCCACTTTTTGCAGCTGGCTCCTCAGGATCACTGGAGTTAGCCAGATACAGACACCATAGTAGAGGACCGTGAGCGCCTGTGCCGTGACAATGGTGAGGGTTTGCTTTAGGCTTAGCTTTCTCCTGATGATTTTTATGCCATTGTATATAGGTATCATTTTCTTCCCACTTGAAAGTTCAAGTCTTTTAGCTTTGCTGCAAGTGCAGCTTTATGCTGAAGAGTGGTGGTTTTCTTCCATTTACTGTAGACTCGATCTCTTTTCTTTTTAACTTTTTCTATTCTCAGATTGATCATCTGGTTGTCATACCTGATTCTGATGGATCTGACAGGAGCAATGTGCTCTACAATTCCAACATGTGCATCATTCATCTCCTCCAGGGTCATAGGGTCCTTTTTGATCTTTTCCCATTCTGAGGTGATGACTCTATTAGATAATCTAGTCCAGTCTTTTATTTCCACTTTTCGCGTCAACGCTGGATTTTTGTTAGGGAGGTTCACCATGATTAACAAATGATCACTATTGTAGGAAGATTCTGCACTGGCTACCACACGATCGTCTGAGGTTAGTACAAGGTCCAGCGTTGATTCTTCCAGGTGTTGGATATTATCCTTAAGGACCATTCTCCTTCTAGTCACTTCAGACATCAGTTGAAGTAACGAATTATCAATCAGAAGGGTGTCTAGCAGCCTACCCCTGCGTGTTTCTTTGTCTCTTATAGGGTCGATGTTGAAATCCCCAACTATTGTCAGGTTTTTAGGAGTCACACATGATTGTTGTAGTGCTTCAAAGAAACTCGATAGGGGATCTCTTTCAGGGATGATATTTTTAAACCCTCTGTAGAGGCCAACCACCCTATTGTCTTTGTTCTCAAGGACAATGATGTCCTGACGGTCACCCTCCACCAGGGGTTTCCTAAGGAACATTCCATCTCTTCTAATAAGGCTACTAGTCTGCCTTGGCCAGTGTCAATTGTGTTCGAAATTTCAGTGTGATAATCCTTGACCGTTACTGCAAATCTCAAGTCTTTTTTGATTTCTGCTTCTCCCACAAAAAAGATGGAGGGTTTATATTTTGAAATGATGTAATTGATGGTGTCCATCTTATTTAGGACACCATGAGAGCAATTCCAGCTGAGTATAAGCAGAGTAGCCAAGCAGGGTCACGAGTAGGGCATCTGTGGGATAAGGAATCATCTTCATTGTGATGAGGTGCAAGGGAAATCGCTGCCACCAATATGGTAAATCCTGTTGACAGGATGAAGCTTCCAGAAATAAGACCAATCAGATGCTACCTGTTTATTGCATGAACTGGTCAGTTTATATGCCCTTGAGGAGGATCAGACAATCAAAGGGTAGGATCAGAAATCTTGGAGGGAAAACAATATTTGAATGTAAACGATCAGCTTCAAGAATCTGCCCTCGATTTTGTAATTTCTAACAATGATAATTTTAATCTAACTAAAGAATGGACGGATTTGAGCGATCATTTTGTTCTGAAACTTAGATGCGTAGACTACAGTAAGATAACCAAGGTTAAAAAATACATCACAGCTTCCAACTGGAATTTTGACAATAAAAAAGCAAACGACCATTTGAGTGCTATGTTGACAGCACTGCCCCCTTTGACCTATTCATCGGCCAATGAGCTCGATTATGGTATAAGGGCGTGTTTGATACAGACACACAATAAATTCGTGAGAACTAGAAAACTGGTGATTAACCACCCTCATGAAGTTACCTCCATACTCATAGCTAGGCTGAGAAATAGGAGAAACAGACTAAGGAAGAAGTGGTTTAAAGAAAAAAATGCGTTAAATTATGTTAATCTAGTCAGAGCATCAAGGCAACTTAGAAAAGAGGTCAGGAGAGTTAGAAATTCAATGATAAAATCAAAACTAGAAAAGGGCCCTAAGGAATTTTGGCGGGAAATCGGTAAACTTCGGGGTGTTGAGATGAAAACTTTGGAGTGTCTAGAAGTTAATGGTACCACAACCTCAGATAAATCTAAGATAGCCAACTGCTTCATCAAAGCTTTCACAAAAAAGGTTAATGATCTGCTAGATGATTATGCCCCGTATACTCCAAATGAACTAGTCAATGATTATGAAACCGAAGAGTTTACTGAGTCGGAGGTTATAAGCTCGTTCCAGAGACTATCTAGCAAGAAATCAAGTGGAATGGACAATTTGTCTGGGTATTTTGTCAAACAGTTTGGTAACACATTAGCCCCATATCTAGTCAAGCTATTCAATAAGTTTGTTAAGACAGGCAATATTCCACTTACATGGAAGATAGCGAAGATTACGCCAGTACACAAAAAGGGGCCTATCGATAAAGTAGAGAACTATAGACCAATCTCTAATATAAATTCTATTGCAAAAGTTTTTGAAATTTGTCTTCTACAGCGTCTTGAAAGACTAGATCCTGATGTAGTCCTTGGTAGATATCAACATGGCTTTAGAAAAAATCATGGGATTGAGACCGCAATAGCTGAAGTTACTGAATTTGTTGCAGAGGCAAGAGATCAAAAGAAAAAAGTTGCCATCTATTCTGCAGACTTAACAGCAGCGTTTGATTTATTAAGGAAAGAAAAACTAGTCGAAGTCATGCTTGAAAAAAATATCCCAATGTACCTTATCAACACTATTCATTCTTATTTAGAGGAGAGAATGGGTTATGTTCAAATAGAAGAAGCTAGGTCATGTGTGGAAGAAATAAGAGCAGGTTGTGTTCAAGGGAGCATACTGGGACCGTTCCTCTTTAACTTATATATGAATAAGCTGGAAGACATTATCTCTCCTCTCAAACTAGTAGGTTACGCAGATGACTCGTACATTCTAGCCTCTAATGATGACATCGATGCCCTAGAAAATGAATTAGCAAATAAAATGATCGAACATTTCAACTGGTTAAAAAACATGGGAATGAAGTGCAACATGGGGAAAACTGAGTTATTGGTGTTTGATAACCACAGTCTGAAAATAAACATCGACAATAACACTGAAATTAAATCGAAAGACTCCATGAAGGTGCTTGGAGTTGAAATTGATAGCTCAATGAGTTGGGAACCTTATATAACAAAAACTATCAGAAAAGTCAGATCTTGCATCTTTGCCCTGCCC
>Ga0194133_10010260_pt1 | contig 10570 bp, 8 predicted proteins | sample TA2KigOf40mmetaG_FD_155448 | JGI IMG/M metagenome (GOLD analysis project Ga0194133, IMG submission 155448) | Freshwater microbial communities from Lake Tanganyika, Tanzania - TA2015055 Kigoma Offshore 40m | ecosystem: Environmental > Aquatic > Freshwater > Lake | place: Tanzania: Lake Tanganyika... | reverse complement strand
TGTCAGAAGGAAGGACGGGGATGTGGATGCTGCATTCAAAAGTGCAGCCAAAGTAATAAAGGGCGAATATCAATGTCCATTTATTTCGCACAGTCCGATGGAACCCATGAACTTTTTTGCACATGTTCGTCCGGATGGTGTTGAACTTGTTGGTCCGACCCAAACGCCTGCCAGAGCGCGGGCCGAAGTCTCACAATTACTCAAAATTCCTGAGGATAAGATTACCCTTCAACTTACCCGTTTGGGAGGAGGTTTCGGTAGAAGGCTGAAAAATGATTTTGCTACCGAAGCTGCTGAATTGTCAAGTATCATCAAGGCTCCCGTAAAACTGATATGGACTAAAGAAGATGATATGACTGGCGGTACTTATCGCCCTGCATGCCGCTATCGTTTCGAAGCTGCATTAGATTCTTCCGGTAACCTTACGGGGTATAAATTAAGAGGTGTTGGAATCAATTCAGGTAATCCAACGAGGGAGCATAATTTCCCTTCTGGAGCTGTGGATAACCTGCTGATTGACTCAGTAGAGCATAAGTCAGCAATTACAACCGGTGCATGGCGTGCTCCAATTACCAATTTTCTGGCCTTTGCAGAACAGGCATTCTTAGATGAAGTAGCTCTGGCAGCCGGAAAAGATCCTGTTCAGTTCAGGTTGGATCTACTGGCCAAAGCAAAAAAATCACCCGTAGGAGATATCCGATATGACATCAGCAGGATGGAAGGCGTAATCAAGATGGCCGCTGAAAAATCAGGATGGGGAAAAAAGAAAGATGTTTCACAGGGCTTTAGTGTTTACTTCTCTCATGCCTCTTATGTTGCTCAGGTGGCTGAAGTAATTATGAGAAATGGTTTGCCGGTGGTTAAAAAGATTTATGCAGTTTCTGATTGTGGACAAGTGGTAAGTATGAATGGAGCCAGTCATCAGGTAATGGGCGGAATCGTGGACGGTCTTGGTCATGCCATGTATAGTAAATTAAGTTTTAGAGATGGCGCAGCCGACCAAAACAATTATAATAACTATCGACTCATTAGAATGAAGGAAGTGCCTGAAATTGAAACTCATTTTGTAGATAATGGTATCGATCCTACAGGGTTGGGTGAGCCTGCTCTTCCACCAACCGGAGGTGCTGTTGCCAATGCAATTTTTAAGGCTACCGGAAAACGGATGAGAAATCAGCCTTTTATTGAAGAGGATGTATTTAAAACAGTGTCCTAATATGTTTAATTTTTAAAAAACCGGCTGATTTATCAGCCGGTTTTTTTTGAATGATTTACAAAAATGCCAATTTTTCAGCTACGTTTTCATCTCAATAATTGATTAACTAATTTAAATTTAACCCAATGAAAATCAATAGATTGTTAAAGAGATTGATTGTTTTGAGCGTTCTCGCTCTTTACGGTTTTAGTACGTTCGGACAAAAGAATAAACTTGAAAAGCAGGAACAAATTAAGAAACTACTAGAAAGCAGGGAATTTGTTTTTAGTCCGCAATCCGCAACCCCAAGCTCAGGAGGCATGATTCAGTTGACTACTGAGTTCTTTCTAAAGATTAACAAAGATAGTTTGGAAAGTAATTTACCCTATTACGGAACTAATAATCAATCCAGTTTTGGAAGAATGAATGAAAATATACTTGAGTTTTATTCAACTGATTTTGATTACGAGTTCAAAATTTTGAAAAATGGGAGTCACGATATTTCTATTAAGTTGAACGACCCCAGTGATCCGGATCAAATCAATTTTTCTGTAACAAGCTCAGGTTATGCTACTGTACGGGTGATTAGCAATATTCGGCAGGCAATATCTTTTTATGGGCAAATAGAGGCACCACGACCTCCTCGAGACAGTAATTGATCTGAATGCGATATAAGGAAGATTTAAAAATACCCTTTGAATGAATCCCCTATTGCTCCGGAGGAGTAGGATTTGATTTTTGAAAACCATACCTGCGTGTTACCGCTTGGTGCAGTCTTGTATCGCGGGGTATTTCCGAAAAGAAATGGTACCTGATTGCAAATGATCCATGGTCGGAAGATAACTCCTGTAGAAGGAGCTTGTTACTTTCGCGAGGATTAGGTGTACTGAGGAGATTCCGCCTCAAGGCCGGAATTGCAGTTTGATTAATAGCTGCAATGGATAATTTTAATTCCCTTTTTAGGTTCTTACCGCTTTTAAATATTGAACGGTCATCAGGGTGGAGGCCGGGAAATCTTACCTATTGAGCAGTCACGACATCTTGACGGTCTACCATTCCGATGGAATACAGCTCCATGCTAAACAAACCCGGGTGGCAGCTCTATCTTTTTTGCACTTCTGAATCTTAGGGTGTCAATTCCATTTTCTCGCAAAAAAATAGGGCAGAACACGGTACTGGCATAAGCAATGAGCAACAGGCCCTGCTTTCTAAAAGATGAGCCAAATAATCAGGGTCCGACAAGATGTACATTCAATCTTAAATTAATCCAGTAGTAAGACTTAATCACATTTATTGGCTTTAAAACTATCATAATGTGCTTCTCTGCCAGTCGCCGGGGAGGCATTCCCTTTACATTAAAATTCAAGTTAACTTATTCTTGACAGTCCATTAGCACCCATGTCCTTCCCCATCAAGCATATTTCGCGCATGAAATACGCTCGGAAGAATGGCTTCCAATGATTCTCTTGCTCCATTAGTACTGCCTGGAAGGGTAACAATAAGGGTCTTTGCAATTGAACCTGCCACGGAGCGGCTCATCATTGCGAGAGGGGTGCGCATTTGGCCGAAACTTCGGATGGCTTCCGTAATGCCGTCTGCGTCTCTTTCTAAAATTTCCTTAACAGCACTAACTGTATTATCTCGGGGTCCAAGTCCGGTACCTCCGGTAGTAAAAATGAACTGAATGTCCTCCTTTACCCAGTTTAGAATTTGCTTTTGGATCGTTTCTTTATCATCAGGAACTACCAGGTAATGACAGACTTTGGCATTTGAACATTCCAGCATGCTACAAATTAATTTACCGCTTTTATCTTCTCTTTCTCCGCTGGCGGTTGAATCAGAGCAAACCAAAACTGCGCAGGTGGAAGATCGCTCTATGTACCGATTACGATCGCTCTTGCCACCTTTTTTTTCCAGAAGCTTGATATGTCCAATTTCCAGATTGCTATCCACAGGTTTTAGCATATCATAGATCTCTAATGCTGCTACAGTAACCGCCGTTAGAGTTTCCATCTCGATCCCGGTTCGGCCAATGGATTTGGCTTCGCCTTGAATAACTACTCCTGTTCGATGCAGGATATCGGAACTAAATAAGTGGGAGTGAACCCGGCTATCCAGAAATTCAAATGTGAAATCCATGCCATCTATAGTTACCGGATGGCAATGAGGCAACAGTTGTGGAGTTAGCTTTGCGCCTAAAAAACCAGCTGCCTTTGCTACATCAAAAAGATTTCCTTTGGGAAGCTTGTTTGAATGGATCAGGTCAATGCTTTTCTCCGAACAAAATATAATCCCAACTGCTTTGGCAGTACGAAGTGTGATCTGTTTATGACTGATATCGCGCATTTGAGTTTTGAGTTTTGAGTTTTGAGTTTTGAGTTTTGAGTTTTGAGTTGTAGGTTATAAGTTTTAGGTTATAAGTTGTAGGTTATACTCAATAAAATTCATTTGTAGCTCAGCATAAAATCCCAAACTCGTTCGAAGGAATTATAGTCCATGTTTAGTCCTTTAACCAGTGGTTTACCCTGAGCTCTCAGTCTCGGGTGGGTATGTGCACCTCCAATAATTTTATAAAGAATTACATCATTTTTGCCGGTGTAGTGCTGAACTTCAACGGTAGAGTTATCTTCAGGTTCGATATCAGGTAAGAAGCTGACCTTTGCATTTTTTTTGGCGCCGTTTCTCGCTACCCAATAGGCAATATTAGCATCTCCGGAAAGAATTTCAGGAGTTCCAGTAACTTTTATCGGACCACCTGACCATTTGATCACGGAATCGGCAGTGCCGCTGGTAATGATAATGGGTATTGGTTTAGCCTTTGCAAATTCCTGCGCCACTTGTTTACTTATTGTTGATATAAATGGAGCTATAGCTATGATTTTGTGTGGAATATCACAACTTAATCTGTATGTCATCATGCCCCCGTTTGAACTTCCGGAGAAATAGACCCGCTTAGGATCGACCTTAAAATCTTTTATAAACAGATCAATCAAGTGACTTAGATAAGCAACGTCATCAACATGATCTGTCAGCGGATAACTTCCACCTAATTTGCCATTCCAGTGTTTGGATGTGGCTTCCGGATAAACTACTATTGCCTTGTCACGTTCAGCGCGTGCATGATATTGGGGTCCCAACACATTCACACCGATTTGTGCACTGGCGCCCATCCCATGAAGAAAAAAAACTACCGGTACTTTTGGACTGTTTTCAATCCCGGATGGAATGTAATACATGTGTTTGCGCTTTAGACCCTCATAAAGGATAGAATCAGAATGTAGACCTTGTTTTGATGCTGATTGACTGATGCCGGACTTACTACAGAGCAAACATAAAATCAGACAAATAAATCGAATTTTCATATGAAAAAAACCAGGATTGCTTAGTATCTCAAGTATCCGTAAAATTATTGATAATTTCTTGGTTTGAATCATAGAAATAGACTTTCAACTATTCTATCTTTCTAAAAAATGCGTATTTTGTTCGGCGAATGATGACACAAGTGATTAATTCCATGAATCAAAAATTTTTATGAAAATAGGTCTCTTTATACCCTGTTATGTTAATCAGTTATATCCAAATGCCGCCATTGCTACTCTGGAATTACTTCAGAAGTTAGGTGCAGAAGTTGTTTATCCTGCCAGACAAACTTGTTGTGGTCAGCCAATGGCAAATTCCGGGTACGAACACCTCACGCAATCCTGTAATGATCTTTTCGTAGAAAATTTTTCCGGATTTGACTACATCGTCGCGCCATCTGCAAGTTGTGTGCTGCATGTCAAAGACCACTTACATACTCATACCAATGAAAAAGCTGCCACCGAAATTCGGGGAAAGATTTATGAATTGGTCGAATTTCTCACTGATATTCTGAAAATAGAAAAACTGGATGCCCATTTTCCACACAAGGTAGGTATTCATCAGAGTTGTCATGGTCTGAGAGGTCTTCATTTAGCGCAGATGTCTGAGCTGGTTGCACCTGCTTTTTCTAAGCCTCGTCAACTGTTAAAAATGGTAAATGGTCTCGAACTAACTGAAATAGAACGAGCGGACGAGTGTTGCGGTTTTGGGGGTCTTTTCTGTATTGCGGAGGAAGCAGTTTCTGTTAAAATGGGCAAAGACCGTATTGCAGATCATACTAAAAACGGCGCTGAATACATTACTTCACCGGACCTTTCCTGCTTGATGCATATGGAAGGTATCCTTCATCGAAACAAGAGTAATGTAAAGATCATTCACATCGCTGAAATATTAAATAGCTCACCAATAAAAGCATGAAAAATACTTTAGATCACGCAGCATTAGCAGAAGAATTTAATAAAGATGAAGACCGTGTCGATTGGCATGATGGTGCACTTTGGTGGATCAGACAGAAACGCGATCGTGCTGCTAACCAAACTCCGCAATGGGAGGAACTACGCGAAGCGGCTTCGGCAATAAAAGCCAATGTAATTTCCAACTTACATGATTATCTCATTCAGTTTGAGGAAAATCTGAAGAAGAATGGAGTAAAAGTTTACTGGGCAGCAGATGCGGAAGAACATAACCAGATCGTTTATTCTATCCTAAAGGATAAGGATATTAAGCAAATGGTTAAGAGTAAGTCTATGCTTACCGAGGAGTGTCATTTGAATGAATACCTGGAAGAACGGGGTATTGAAGTGATCAATTCGGATCTGGGAGAGTATATCCAACAAATTGATAATGAGCCGCCGAGCCACATTGTTTTGCCATGCATTCACAAGCGTAAAGAGGAAATCGGGGAGTTATTTCATGATCATCTCGGAACGGAAAAAGGGCTATCTGATCCAACATTATTAACTAGGGTAGCACGTAAACACCTGAATAATGTATTTCTGACGAGGCGGGCTGCACTTACAGGCGTAAACTTTGCCGTTGCCGAAACCGGTGAGTATGTGGTTTGTACCAATGAAGGTAACGCTGACATGGGTGCACATCTTTCTGATGTTCAGATAGCCTCCATGGGCCTTGAAAAAATTATTCCCGAGCGGAAGCACCTTGGGGTTTTTCTAAGATTACTGGCTCGCAGTGCGATCGGGCAACCGATAACCATCTATTCAAGTCATTACAAAAAACCTCGCCCCGGACAAGAGATGCACCTCATATTGGTTGATAAGGGCAGAAGTGATTTGTTGGCAAGACCTGATTTTAGGGATTCGCTAAAATGTATTAAATGCGGAGCCTGTATGAATACGTGTCCGGTTTATCGTAAAAGTGGAGGATTAAGCTATCATAACACAATTTCAGGACCAATTGGAGCTATATTAGCACCTAATCTCGATATGAAACAGCATGCAGATTTACCTTTCGCTTCCACACTTTGCGGATCCTGTTCTAATGTTTGCCCTGTAAAAATTCCGATTCATGATCAGCTCTATAAATGGCGTCAGGAAATTGTGAGATTGGGTTATTCTGCAAATCGAAAGACTTTCAGCATGAAGGCAATGGCATTGACCCTTTCATCACCTGAAATTTATAACACTGCCGGAAAAACAGGGCGCTGGTTGTTGAATAATGCACCATTTGCCATCAATAATAAATTTAATCCGTGGTACAAACAACGGGATATGCCTGATAGCTCACAACAATCTTTTGGAGAATGGTATGCAAAGAATGGTTCAAAAACTAAATAAAATAATTTCTGATGAGTAGCAGAGAAAATATATTGGCGGCAGTTAAGAAGAATCAACCGCCCCTTACCATACTTCCGGATATTTCTATATTTCAGGTGCATGAGGTAGATATTGTTAAAAAGTACAGCGATGTATTTACAGGCATTGGTGGATTGCTTGTTTCGGCAGGAAGTTTGGCTAATGTTAAGGACCAGATTCGATTGAATTTTGATCAAAACAAAAGAATTTTTACGACTATTCCTTCTCTATCCGATGTTGCTGAGTTATGCGATCCTCAGGCAGATCCTCATAGTTTATTCGATGTGGAGTTAGCCATAGTTGAAGCACGTTTAGCAGTGGCCGAAAATGGTGCGGTTTGGGTCACGGAGGACGTAATGGGACATCGGATATTGCCATACATAGCTCAGCATTTGGCAGTGCTTGTATACGAAGATCGTATTGTTTCCACGATGCATGATGCCTATTCAAAAATTGGCTCAGAGGATTACGGTTTTGGCGGTTTTATCGGAGGCCCTTCCAAAACAGCCGATATTGAACAGGCCTTGGTGCTTGGTGCGCATGGACCCTTGAGTATGACTGTTTATTTGATTAACTAATTTACCCGGAATTTTCATGAAAAACGATACAATAATCATTCGCGATAATTTAAAAGAGACCTACAGAGATATTTATACGGATGAGGTATTACTCGCTTTAAATACACTTGCTCATTTCAATAAATCAGTAAAGCATTTAATGAGTGAACGGATCAAACGCCGTAATGAGCGATATACAAAAGGAATCAGAATTCAGTTCAGCGATCCGGAAAGTATGATCCCGGGCTCCTCAATAAAAGTAAAAGATGCACGGGAGGGAAGATTTGAAGGTTCTCAAATACCACAGGATTTACAGCGGCAATGGATTCAGGGCACGGGGCCTGCAGCAAAACCGAATGCCAGTCTGGAAAGTAGCATCAGGAATGTTGCTTATGCGCTTTTGTCAGGGGCAGATGGCTGGATGTTTGATGGTGAGGATGCTTTAGGACAGATCGCAAGTATGTCTCTGGATAATCAGCGAAATCTGAAACTGGCTATAGCAAAGGATCCCGTATTTCTAAAAGTTGCTGAACAGGTGGCTGCCGAAATGAACCGCTGGTCTCAAGGCTTTCTTGGACATGAAAGCGTGAGTGACTGGAAAGGTCAGCTTGATTTTACAACCAAAATTTTCCGTTGCCGTGGACTCCATTTGGATGATCGGCATATTCGTGATGCAGATGGCCTGGCTTTGGCAGCTTCCATAGCTGACCTTTGTTTGTATGTAGTCAATAATTATAGACAACTTCGAAAATCCGGTTCTTCAATTGTTTTGTACCTGCCGAAAATCCAAAATGCCGCCGAGGCCGCCTTATGGAATAATATGTTGAGTGCATTGGAAGATCATTTGAGTCTTGAAAATGGGACGATTAAAGTTTATTTGCTGGTTGAGCAGCTTGAAGCCACCTATCAGCTGATGGAGATCAGAGCAGTACTTGGAAAACATTTCGTAGGCTATAATACCGGTCGATGGGATTATATCAATAGTGTTTCAGATGCGATGGCATGGGATAAAAGCTTTATTAATCCTAACATTGAATCGGTGACTATGACCTATGGCTACATGCGTAATTATGAGGATCGGGTTCGCCGTGCGGTTAACACGCCGGATATGAATGGAAATTGTGCTATTTGGCAAGGAGGTATGGAACCTAATATTCCAGTAGGATCAGCAGAAGGAGTTGCTAATAGCATGAAAAAAGCATTAGCTGGTGCAGAAAGGGAGCAAAGAGAAGGGGCAAGTGGTAAATGGGTGGCACACTGGAAAATGGTCAATATTGTACGGCCGGTTTGGGAAAAAGTAGGGCAGGCTAATCAGGTAGGACGAAAGTTTCCGCCACTTACTTATACTCAACAAGATGCCGACGGATTAATTTTACTTGAACCTGCGCCGATTACAATCAGAGGTGCCAGAAATTTACTGAGTGTAGCCATTCAGTATGGAAATGCTTTTGCACAAGGAATGCAAGCAGCAGCATTGAAGGCAGCGGATGACTTTGGTAATGATGATATTCTCTATCTGATGGAGGATATGGCAACGGGAGAAATCAGATTGAGTATCCTGTGGGAATGGGTGCATAAAGGTGCAATACTGACAGAAAGTGATGCGGTCACTGGAGTAAAGGTTGGAGATATCTTCACCGAAAAATTACTCAAAACTCTTTTAGACGAAGAGTATAAGAAGTTACTTCAGGCCAACAACAAGGATGTGTATGATGCCTCAAAAACAACTACTTTACCTATTGCAAGGGAAATTGCTGAAATCTATGTTTTCAATGCATTTAAAATTCCATGGTTCATTGATTTGTTAAATATCAATCTGAATAATGAAAATTTGGTGGAAGCCAGGAAGAGAATTGGTCAATATGTTGAGACTTTAAAAACCCAAGGTACTCGAATTACAGAAAATCTGGACTTTGTGATCTAATGATCTCAATCTATGATCGTGATTTTAAACGAAATTTTAATTATTTAAGCAATAAATTAATTTTTAATAAATTATGTTTCGTTTTAAAACATTTTTTAGGATTAGATTGTATTTGATTGTCTGGATACTGGTACTTAGTTCACGAGCATACTCACAGACAGATAAGCCAAATATTATATTTATTTTAACTGACGACCAGCGTTGGGATGCATTGGGTTACGCCGGCAATTCAATCATCCAAACGCCTGAAATGGATAAGCTGGCAAGAACCGGAACCTATTTTAAGAATGCCTTTTCCAGTACCCCCATTTGTGCTGCAAGCCGGGCGTCTATCCTCACCGGACTTTACGAAAGAACTCATGGATATACCTTCCAAAAACCCAAACTTCAGGAAGTTTATGCCAATATTAGTTATCCTAAATTATTAAAGGATAACGGTTATTATGTCGGTTTCTTTGGAAAATTGGGTGTGAATATTGATAATCCGAAACAATATTTTGATGAAAGTGATTTTTATGACCGTTCGGATTTAAAAGATAGACGGGGCTATTTTTATAAAACAATTGGTAAGGATACGGTTCATCTCACTCGATACAGTGGGCATCAAGCACAGCAATTCATCGCAAATGCCCCTAAAGATAAGCCATTTTGTCTTTCAATATTTTTTAGCGCACCTCATGCGCATGACCCGGCTCAGGAGCAGTACTTCTGGCAAACTAAATCCGATCGTCTTTATCTGGATGTGCAGATACCTTCTCCGCTTCTTTCAGAAGATAAATACTTCAATCAACTGCCGGTAGAAGTTCAACAAGGTTTTAACAGAACAAGATGGAAATGGAGATTTGATACTGCTGAAAAATACCAAAACAGCATGAAGGGTTATTATCGGATGATTACAGAAATTGATTATGAAATTGGCTTGATTCGTAAATTACTAAAAGATAAAAGCCTTTCTGAGAATACTATTTTTATAGTAATGGGTGATAATGGATATTTTACCGGAGATCGGCAGTTGGCAGATAAATGGCTAATGTATGATGCTTCAGTTCGTGTTCCACTAATCATCTATGACCCCAGAAGGAATAATCCCTCAAGCATCGAGGCTATGGTGTTGAATATCGATGTAACGAAGTCTATTCTTGGATTGGCAGGTGTAAAAGCGCCCGGGAATTATCATGGGATAAACCTTAGTCCTTTCTTAGCCAGGGGTAATAATTTTAAT
>Ga0194133_10010259_pt1 | contig 10570 bp, 3 predicted proteins | sample TA2KigOf40mmetaG_FD_155448 | JGI IMG/M metagenome (GOLD analysis project Ga0194133, IMG submission 155448) | Freshwater microbial communities from Lake Tanganyika, Tanzania - TA2015055 Kigoma Offshore 40m | ecosystem: Environmental > Aquatic > Freshwater > Lake | place: Tanzania: Lake Tanganyika... | reverse complement strand
AAAAATTGCCTTAGTTAGTTTATTTATTACCAGTAGGAGTAGGTTTTTCATCCCTTTTCACAACATTACTCAATGCTGAAGAGTTCAAACAGTTTTCTAAAATTAGAAAAATGTTAGTAAAAATTTAACTTATGAAAAAATTGCCTTAGTAAGTTTGTTTGCTTACCAGGATTTGTAGTGTTTTCATCCTTTTTCACAACAAATCTCAGTGCTGAAGAGTTCAAATAGTTTTCTTTCATCGGCAAAATTTTAATAAGAATTTAACTTAAGTTTAAAAACTGACTTTTTACCAGTAGGAGTAGGTTTTTCACCCTCTTTCACCACATTTCTCAGTGCTATATAATTAAAGATTTAACTTATTGACAAAAACTGTCTTAAGATGTAAGTTTAATTACCATTAGTAATAGGGTTTTCATCTTCTTTCACAACATATCTCAGTGCCAAAGAGTTCAAATAGTTTTCTGTACTCAGCAAATTAAGTGATAGTGAAAATTCGACCAAACAATCAATAATTTCTTATTCAAATATTATCTTACCAAGGATATCCTGGTTTGGGTCTGAATGTTCTGTGGCTATAGGGAACTCTTCATGGTTAGGTAAATATTCTAAAAGAATTGTCACAGAAAAGAATTAGATGGTAAAAAATAAAAAAAACAGTTCATACAGATTTTTACCAATTGACTTTTTTGGTACTTGATTGGAAGTTTCACTAACAATTTGAATGTCACTGAATTTACCATCTTCTGAATTTCCTTAAAAAAATTGCTGAGTGTTCATTTCAACAATACTTCTGCACATATCATCAATTTTTTTCTGATACGTACATTATCGAATCAATCGAAAATTTTGAGGTCAGTTTTTGAGCCTGTAGCTTATAATCTCAACAAGTGTTAGATCTTTAATTTTTCCTCAAAAGTCTTCTCAAAAAATATTTCTTTTCTTTTCCAATCAATTTTTGAAATCAATTTAAAAATGGGTTTTTCTTTTCAATAAAATAATTTAGTTACAATAAGACAATTTCGATGTGTTTTGAGGTTGAAAATTGAAAAAGATGAGAAAAAATATTCAAAACATAATCAACTGGCTCAATTATTTACCTACAATTTGGTTGTTCTTTTGAATGTCCAAGCCGGCCTAAATTTTTCCTCTTGAATAAATGAAGAATAAAATTTTCCTTAGCTTATTTTACCTCTTCTTCAAAAATCTCTTTTTTCTTACAACCAAATATTGAAAGAAGGCATCCCATTTTTGTATGAATCCAGCTCAAAAACTGTGAAGTTGTTTCACTGTTTTTCCTTCTTCAATACGGAAACTGAGACAGTTTTCGATTGATTTTTATGAGATCACACAAATGCTTATCTTATCTGGATGCAGCAAGCATATAAAATATTAGTTCAAAAGTAAATAGAACTTTTGACTTTTTCTTCAATATTTTAATGAAGATAAGCAGTATTTTAAAAAGATTTTAAAGAACTTTGATGAACAACTTTAATTATGATCAATCAATCAAGCAATATTAAGTTCATCTCTATAGACATTGCTGAAACAGCCATTCTTTAAAAAAGAACTAAACTTTTGAAGGAGTTTATATTTCTTACTCGACTAGATTTCATGTAAAGAGCTAACAGAATTAAGGTCAAAGATTAGTATCACTAGAATTTCATCAAATGTAATGTCAAATGAAAAAAGTGCAATTTTAATCATTTCTAATTTAAATATTGACCTCAAGGTTCAAACATCCAAGTTAATGACTAGCTTTGTGTTAACTGAAACATCTTTTCTCTGCAGTCCAATTCTATTTGATCAAATTCTTGTTTGAAATAAAGATTTAAGACATGATAAAATTATGAGACTGAAAAATTCTTTTAGTATAATAGTTTCAGACCTAATATGGAGTCAATTGTGTTACTGTAGCAAACTGTCTTTCTCAAACTGTTACTACATAACTTTGCATAAAAATGCACCAATATTAACCTAAAACTTTTCTTTCAGTTTTCAATCTACAGATGGAGATGTTAAATAATAAAACTTTGCCAGACTTAAAAGACCTCATCCAGTTTTAACATGGAGCCAATTTACCATTCATCCTCAGCACCATCTTCAGAATTGTTTGAGCTTTTATGTAAATTGCAGTCATCAAGGTAGCTCTTTTATCTCATCATAGCTATTTTTTCAAAGCTTGTTTTTCATAAATATTTTCAAATCAAGATTGGATGATCAAAGATGTTCCCTTCCTGGCAATGGCATAATATCTAACTCATTTCAAACAACAAAATCTAGTCCTTCAAAAATAGTCCTCCAGGAAACTTTGAAACACCCTCCTCCTTATCCTTCTGTGGTTTTAACACCTTCAGGAGGTTATTGGATTGAGACTCCAGGTATAAATAAATATGAAATAATCTGAAACAACATCCATAAAATCATCATTTAGGATTTTCCAACACCACTAGCTATATTATAAGACCCACAGGTTTGCAAAATGGCAAGAATTAAGCCTATGATTGATTTGGAATTTATAATAGCCTAAGTGTTTTCAACATAGTTTTTTTAACACTTTTAAGATCCAAATGCTCGTGATGAGATCTTTAACATTGATGTTGATGACACTGCAAGACTGTACCGAGCACATTTCCTTGGCTTTGAGCATTTCAACTTTTATGGAACAGATGACCAACAGGTTGAAAGATGTTGCATAAATTATCAAAAAAGTAGATGGTCTTCTAAGCTCTATTTACATTTACAAAATAGTTGAATGTTAACAACAATTGATAATGACAATGACTTTTTATAACATCCTCAAAAAATTGTCCTTTAGGGTCCTGTATTGGTCTCACTCAAGGTTTATAATGATGAAAATGACAATGAAAGGTGTGCCAGAGTAATTTTAAGATTGACATCTGGAACATCTCACCAGCTAGTTCATGAAAATCAAGTCAAGGAAATCTTCTCACCTCTAAGTGTGGTGAGATTCATAATGCCTGAGCTGGTTGTTGATCACCTGTACCCCATTGTATGTCCTCAAACTTCTGATCTTGTTGCTGAATATGATGAGCATTCTCTAGTCACAACATTCAAATTTGGTCTCATTTACCAAAAGTTTGGACAAATCAGTGAGGAGTCTCTGTTTCACAACAAAACACACTCACCAGCCATGGAAGAGTTCATGCATCTTCTGGGTAAGGTTGTAAAATTGTCAGATCACCAAGGTTACAGAGGAGGTCTGGACACAAAGTATGGTCAAACAGGCGAACAAGCTCTCTATGAAGTTTTTCGAGGCTGTGAGGTCATTTTCCATGTTTCAACTCTATTACCATTTTCTGATCATGATTCACAACAATTGCAAAGAAAATGTCATATTGGAAATGATATTTTAGCAATAGTTTTTCAAGACACAAATACTCCATTTTGCCCCGACATGATCGCCTCACACTTTCTCCATGCTTATATTGTTGTTCAAGCAATAGACCCTTGCACAGCCAACACGAGGTATAAAGTGAGTGTGACCTCAAGAGATGATGTTCCATTTTTTGGACCTAATCTTCCATCACCAGCAATATTTACCAAAGGAAACAAACTTAAAGAGTTTCTTCTTTCCAAACTAATCAATGGTGAAAGGGCTTGTTACAAGGCAACAAAGTTTTATTCTTTACAACAAAGAACACATGCAACTTTGTTGGAAAATGTCACTCTTGAGCTGAAAATGAAAACAGAGGATTACATCTCAGCAGGTTGTGGTCAGAAATTACAACAACCGTCTTCAAAACTTATCTCCAAGTTGACAAAAAGAGCCCTAGGAGGAAGATCAAAGAGCCAATGTGGACCAATGCAAATCCAATCTCAATACAGTAACACCACAGGAGCATCAACGTTGACAAGTTGTAGCACCACAAGTACTGGAAGCTCTTCAAAGGCATTAAGGAATAATCAGACCAGAAGTGACAATATTCTTGGAAAAAAATCTGATAAACAATCATTTGGATCATTTGGCACCATGACAGGCATCTCTGAAGGAAGAGGTTGTAACAAAACATCCATAATGATAAGTGGTCATTCTGCAACAGATTCAGGCCATGGGGATAGTGACCACAGTCTAGCTTCAAGCCCCCAACTGGTAAGAATTAGCTTTTGAATCCATCAATATTTTTACATTTAAGGCTTGTGTTTTTCTTTGTTGTTAGTCTAAACCTTAAAATGGACAATATAAAAGTCTTGATAGCTCGATCTACAGGGTTTAAATCTCTTTATTGGTACATTCTGTCATTCATTTTCTTCTGAGAACAAGGGCAAAGTACATGAGAAATCATTATAATTAAGCAAATTCAAAATAAGAACAACATTTGTTTTATTTCTGAATTGAGTTCATAACAGAGTAAATTGATCTCTTTTTTCTAGGATGAAAGAGATAGTGAGACTGATGACAACTCTGACTCTGTGGGATCAATTATGGGAGGCAGTCTTGGTAGAAGTCACCATCGGCACCATCGAAAAAGTAAGAAACTTGGTCAACCATCTAGATCCAGAAAAGTGACAAGAGAAAAATCAGTTGTGCAGTTGTCTTCAAACTATGTTATTGCACCTGAGTGCAGAAGCATCATTTCAGGCTCTGTTACAACAGTCCATGTAGAAGCTAACAACTCTGCGAGTACTCAGCTGGCAAAATTACAGGTATTTAAAAGTTCTTGATCTTTGGGTAACAAATAGCCAATGGTCTTGGCATCAGGTTGGGAATCTGAGGGCTGGGGTTTGAAACCCAACACCTCCAGACAACATTTGACCCCAGGTTGCCTAAAAAAACAATAACAAATATTCCCAGCGTTAGTTTGCCTTTAATGATTTAATTTGCAAGGTGTACTTTTCAAAGATTTTTTCAAATTCACCAAATTTAAATGACCCAACAAGTGCATGTTGAAAGTAATATAATATTTTGGAATTAATGAGTATAAAGATTCAAGGTTGGGTTCATTCAATAGGGTAGGGGTTAGCTGATATGTATAACAAATTTGGAGTGAGTCTGCTATCTTAAGTAAAAACCTTCGATAGGGATGGAAAAAATGAAGAGAATATCTACAAGACAAAAAAGTGGAGAATGGGTGGCAAAATTGGAGGGAGCAAAAAGAGTGGGGGTAAACTAACCAGCATGTAATTATGAAAAAACACCAGGTTTTTAACCATGTTTGTCAAAAGAATAATCCTTTGAATTATTTCACATATCATAACTTTAATAAAGATTTGTTGTTACTCGACAAAGATGCTTAATATTTAAAAAGTTTTTTCAACAACTCTTAAAATCATTTAGGATGAAATATCCCGCCTACGTGTTGACAAGTTGGAACTTCTGCGTCAAATTTTATCGGTTCAGCATGATGTTCGTCGGCTGCAAGACCGTGAGGCTCAACTGCAGTCTGACCTGAAATTGGCAGGCAGGGAAATAAGACGGCTGAAAACAGTGAAAGCACCTACTTTATCCTGAAGGAAATTTCAACCAATAGAAACTTAAAAAACAGCTTTAATGATGTCTATCTTTTCAAAACAAACACTCTTAAAAGTGCAAAAAGATAACTTATGAATTATGTATTTTTTCTCAGGTGAAAACAAAAAAGTATTCAATACAAATTTTGTGAAAAAAACTTTTTTTTATCTTATCTTTTGGAATTAAATTACTAAAATATTGTAAAGGCATTTTTCAACTGTTCGGTATTTTTTTAAAAAACCAAGTTTCTATAGTAGTGTTTCTAAAAAAATTTATATTCCTTATCTAAATTGACAATTTGTTTGAGGCATTTGAAAGGTTAGCTTTACAAAGACCTCTCTACAATTTCAAATGTTTGATCTTTTATTGACATCAATCTGACAAATGATTCTGCTGCTTTGTTAATTGTAAAACAAAGCTTGCCAAGGAGTAAAAACTTGATGAGAAGTCATAGGAGAATGTCTACATTGGTTTTTCACAAAAATGTACACAAGTTTTTTTTTAAACATGCCTTGGGGATTTTATTCATTAAAGGCACACTGTTTGGCAGAGAATCATTTATTATTATTTTTGGCAGCACAGGGTCAAAGGTTGCCTGTAACCACCGGGGTTCGAACCCTGGACCCTCAGATTCCCAGCCTGATACCATGGTATGCAGTGTACAATGCATACAGTAATAAGTATCAAGAAAAATTTGAAAATATATTTAATGATGAAAGAGCTAAGCCAATTCTCACTAAACTAACAATAAAGAAATATTCAACAAAAGTTTTGAAGTTATTCCTTGAAAAAGTGGTCCTTTCTGTGACTTGCAGTTTGGACTCTAGGCATATTGTCTCATCTTTTGGGAAGAGATGCATTATTTCAGAAAAAAATTGAACGTTGTACTTTTTGTTTTGACCCTTTTCAAACCAAGGGGTTGTCTTTGCTCATACCTTTATGACTACCAGCGAGATGATATATAGAGTTCACTCATAAATATACTTCTGGGGTCCCTGTAATGGTATGAATTCACTATAATAATTTTTTTGTTTATTTTTGAGGGCAATTGGACACCTCTAACCATGAGTTTGCTTTAATTAGTAATCTAATGGTAAAAGAAAACTTCAATAGGATCAAATACCACCAAAAAGCTTTCAAAAAAGCAATTGTTTTTCAACAGTCTTGTCCTTTCAAATTTTTATTTTATTTTCAGCATCATTTGTCCAAGAATCAGACCATCAGATCAAATGACTGGGACGTGAGGGTTAACCTGATTCACCTTATGTACTTGATGATTTGCAATTCAAATAATTGAAATTTATGAATATGAAAAAAGCTGCCATTGTTATAACCATGTTGTTTTTCAAACCAATAATAGTACTGTGCTCAATTCAAGTTCGTTTCTTTATTTTGCTTCCTACAATATTTTTATCACATTTCCATTAAACTCATTTCAAGATAGGTTGACAATTGATCTCTCAATCCCATACCTTTTGGTATCAATTTAGCTATTCTACTTTGCACCTCCAATCAGCTAGCGCCAACTCGTTGAACACCCTCATTTGTCACAACTCTGATCCAATGGGCTGTCATTTCATCAATTAACAGTTCAGCACTGATTCTTTTCTTTATTGGGAAGGTCATCGATGGGGTTACACTCAACACTTAATCTCCTCAGACCACTAGCTAATAACCTTTTGATCATAATTTCCAATTCTGATAATATAAATGTATAAAAATTTTGCCTGAAGTTTATTACAAGCGTGAAAAGCATAAAGAAAAATGAAGCCTTGAGATGAAAGAGTAATGAGTGTGAAACTAGTCAAAAACTGATGATTTAAACATGAAAATTCAGACCATGGCTTGAAATTTGGCATATGCTCACAAAAGATTGTGAAAACTCTTAAAGGGAAAAAACCCAACTTTTATTATTTGCAATTTTCACTTTCATAAGAATTCAAGATCGATGGTTAAAGTAACTTCTGAATATCTATTTTTGCAAATGTATTGTATGCCAATTCAAATATCAGTTATTGCATAATAAATATCAATCCCCAAAAAAATGAATTTGCATTTAGTTGAAAAAATTATCGATACAGCCAACCAACCTTGGTAGAATTTTATTTTTCTATGATGGATTCAGCACAAATTCTGTCTTAACTTTACCATCCTATTATTTTTCATTGTCATGTAAATGAAAAGAAATGTAGTCAACAAGAACAGGAACCTTGACTTTTTAAGCCATGTTGTCTACATGTTTTGTTAATTATATACATTTCTCTTGTCAGCAACTTCCTTCAACTCAATTTTTTTGATGAAGATTCAATTCAACCATCACGGAGAAAACAATTCTGGTTTCAAACCACCAAAAATGATTTCCAACCTTGAAATTTTAAAGGTGTGAACTATGTGTGGCTTATTCAAGAAACTAATTTTCTATTGTAACTGCATGTCAATTAGACATGTTCAGTTTTTACTTTTCTCTGTTGGTACAAAATTGTAAGCAATCTAATGAACCAAAAGAGTTTTTTTCCCTCATTTCAAAAAATACCCATCTCTTTGTTGTGGTTGTGTGAATATGAGAATCCAATGGTACAAAATTCAATCTGAAATTCAAATATTTTTTTGTCTTCACTGATTATGAAAACAATCATATTCCTCTTCGGCATCTAAGTCTTTTGAGTAGGTGGTTTAAAGACCGAATGAAGGCTAATGTGGAAAAAAATTCCGAACCAGATAGTTTTAGTGTGTGAGCAAATCAAAATGGGAGAAAAACATTTGAGTGCCAAGAGCTGCATCTATCCTAAGGACACAAGGTCAATGTTAAATTGGATGGAATGAAAAATCTTTTTTTCATAAATATTTTACATAGTCAAACTCAAAAACTCATCTTTATATTAAGCGATCATTTATTTACCTATTTATTTCAGACTCAAGCGTTTATTGTACATTGTGTTAATGAAAGGATCAAAATAGCATGTGGTCACCATATAACCAAGTTGTCAAGCACCTCCAGGCAACCTTTGACCTGGGGTTACCTAAAACAACCATTTTTTCCAGCCTTATTGTGCCTCTAAAGATTAAATTTGCAAGGCATGCTTTAAATGATAAAAAATAATATCAAAACTCAAGCGAACATTGCTATGAGTTTCAAGTAAACTTCTTTTTCATTTATGTATATTTTCAAAAATATTTGAGCTTTTTTAACAATAAATTACTTTCAGTGTTCAAGTTTTTCAGCACATCAACAAGTATTAAAAGACATTCAAATTCAACATTTTGTAACTTTGCTTTACAAGTAGTTTGCTTTATCAATTATAAAGTATTAACACCTTTTCTGAGATACATTTAACTTTAGTTAGCCTTGTACTTAATGAAACAGTAACTAAAAATGACCATCGAAAATGTTGATTATAGCTTCTGAAAAATCAAAGGGCCTTTTTTGATAATTAAGGGTACAATTAGGGTTAAAGGTGTTTTTAGCAAATCAAAAGTTGATTGCAAATTATGACACAATAGAGTATTAAAAAGAAATTCAAACTCAAATATTTTTTGAAAATAAATAAATTTTGCTACATATATTCATTATCTTTTTTGATATCTCATAAACTAGTAAGCTGCAAACTTTATGAAAAAATTTCTAAAAATGACTTGTAAATGTTAAATATAGCTTCTGAAAAATCAATGAGCTTTTTTGATGATAATTCAAGTACAATCAGTGTTAGTAAACCAAAATTTGATTGCAAACCATGGTACAATAATTATCTAAAGACGTTCAACTTCAAAATTTTTGTAACTTTGCGCAAAAGTATTTTTCTATATTAAATAAATAGGGATCGAGTTAGGTTGGTCATGTGATTTGAAGCCGGAATTCTTTCCAGGCAACCCAGGTTTGACTCTTGCCCAAGTAAACCACAGAAAAAAGACCACCAAAAAAAGTGTCCCATTAATGAGAAGTCCATAAAGACTCGAAATGTGTAATAAAAAAAAATTACCTCCCCTGAGTTATCTGCAATTTGAATTTGTGCTTTAGACCTAATGGAACAGTTACTAAATATGGATGGAAGATTTGAAAAACTGATTGATTTTTTATGTTGATACTTTTTTCAGTTGACAAATTAGCTAGAGGATATAATATTTTATCACTTTTTTTTACAAACTTTATAATGACTTTTTAATGGATGATGTTTCCTGATCCCAATGTTGATAACAACAATATGAAAATAAAGTTTATATTTTTCTCAAATGAATGAGGTGACCTTCATTCTCTGGCATAATTATATTCTTGAGGTTTCCTTCTAGACAAGTCTAATCACCAACTTAGCACTCAGTGAATCTGAACTGGTCCTAATCCGGATATTACGTGAATAAAGATTACTTTTATACCCCATGAATGTTAGTTTCATTTTAAATTTGAACATGATATTTATGAGATGGAAATTTTACACCAGTTGTTCATGTCAAATACAAATTGGCCTTCCATAAAGTAAAATATGTAATAATTGCTGAGTGAAAAATGCACAGATTCAAACCATTGTTTGGGAAATAACAGAGCATCATAAAGGTACCATTTATTAAGTCTTTAATTTATTGAACAGATTATTTCTTTCATAACTAGGTTCTTTTATTGTTGGCATCTATAAAAATAAAAAGAGAAACTCAATCTAGGGATTACTTTGTCAAAACATGAGTTTTTTCAGGAATGTAATAGTTCTGACTGAAAGATTCTTAGCTCTGAAATAGGGTTTTTTTGACAAGCAAAAAAGTGCTTTTTTGCTATATAATAAAACATTGCTTATTTGAAAAAAGGTGTACATACGAATCAGGTAGTGTGAGCTATCACGAGGTGCCAATAAACAATTGTTTACAAGGCTTTTGGGGTTGATTGTTTTCTTCATCCAAAGCTTTAAAAGATCGTGAGCGGAAACTTGATTTTTATGGAGGTGGTGATGCCCTTTATGGCCTGACCTATTACTTTCACTGCAGTATCAACCCATCATGCTTAGTTGAAATAATTTTTACATGTGTCCCTACACTTTTTGAATTAAAAAACAGAATGTGTTTTACTTTTCATCGAAGACCGAAAAGTTAACTTTCTCGAGGAGCTCTAGCAGACAA
>Ga0194133_10010258_pt1 | contig 10571 bp, 8 predicted proteins | sample TA2KigOf40mmetaG_FD_155448 | JGI IMG/M metagenome (GOLD analysis project Ga0194133, IMG submission 155448) | Freshwater microbial communities from Lake Tanganyika, Tanzania - TA2015055 Kigoma Offshore 40m | ecosystem: Environmental > Aquatic > Freshwater > Lake | place: Tanzania: Lake Tanganyika... | reverse complement strand
GGAAAAAACCTCAGCACAATCACACTGGCATTTTGATGAAGGATTAGGTAGCAAAAAATGTTTTTTTTAGGCTAGTCCTAATTTGATCTCTGCTTGGCATAATTGCCCAGTCAAACTTCAGATGTTTCGCTATTGTCATGGCTCTGTTCTCAATGCATTGTTTTCGGATGCGCTTGTTGCTGTTGTCTCGAAATTGGAACCTCCAGGGGACCCTTCTCTCGATATAGCTGAGATTATCTAGGCGGTTATATAAGGTAAGAGGTTGTTTCATGTTCATGATGTTAATTAGAATCTTAGCTTGTAGAAAGAGAGCCATTTTGTCAGGAGGGGCTCTCAGTTTATCTAGTTCCTCCTTTGGCATTGATTTTCGATAGACCGTTCTCAGCGCCTTGTAGTGTAAGGCCCGAATTCGTCGTTTGTGATGGAATCCTAAATTGTGATGAAACCAGATTTCCATGCCATAGTTGAGGACTGAGAAAAAGAATGCAGTGATTATTTGTTTAAATTGGTTGGTATTGAAAAATTTTCTTATGTTTCTGAGGCCATGTAGTGTTCTTGAGCATTTGGAGATTGTGCTTGAAATTTGGGAGCCCCAGTCCAGTTTTGAGTCAAATGTCAGTCCAAGCACATTCATTGTATTTGTGGATTGTACTTTTTTATCACCGAACTCTATTGTTACCGGATCTTGACTGATTGACATGATTTCTGTTTTCTCAATGTTACACACAAGGCCATTGTCCTCTAACCACTTGAGGTGCTTGCTCATTGTTTCCTTTGTAACTTCTGACAGATTTTGACCCGGGTCACAGGACACAATCACGTAGGAATCGTCTGCATAAGTGGTCAGCCATACATGATCGTTTATGATGCACTCACCCAAGTCGCTGCTATAGATGTTGAAGACCCTAGGTCCAAGGGTGCTCCCTTGGGGGCATCCTGCCGGGAATCTGAAAAAGGTTGATGGGAACCCATTCACTTCCACATAGCCTTGTCTGTCTGTAATTAACTCAAAGATTAGGTCAGCCATTTCAACGCCGATACTTTTTATTGCTTTCTTATGGAATATTTCAGGCCTGATTACGTCAAAGGCTGCGCTAAGGTCAGCTGAATAAATCACACACTGTCTTCCTTTGTCAATTAGACCAGCGAGGGTTGATTGAATTTCTAGGCCTGCGGTCGTGGTGGAATGTTCCTTCCGGAAGCCGTGTTGGTTTGGACCATCGATGCTGTCAGGGAGCCTGTTAAGTATACACCTCTCGAAGATTTTACTAATCGAGTTCAAATTTGAAATGGGTCTATAGTTCTGTATGTTTGACTTATCTCCTTTTTTGAATATTGGTTTTATCCTGGCCATTTTCCAAGCATTTGGGAATTTGCATTGCATTATATATGAAGCCATTCTTCTTTCCTATCTTTAAAGCTTTCTTTTTTCATGCTTTGGCAGGACGAAATAGAAATTCAGACAAGAGGGAGAAATTTATCGAAGATTAGAAAGGGAAAAGATTTAAAAAGTCAATAGTTTTGACCCATGTTACTTTTCTGAAATCAAAGTTCAAGAGTGCATTTTGATTGTGTGAGAGGCACATCCTTGCCTTGAAGTTTTGGCGCAAAATGAAAAAAAATGATCCACTTCTTGAAGCAAAAGTTGGACATTACAGCTTAGATTTAAAATTACAAAGCAATAGGCTTGGCAAGGTGTGGCATTGCCAGAGTCACGTTGAAATTGCATTGAGTGGGAGGCGGAAACAAGAAGGTCCTCGTGATGCTGGTGGGGAATTTTCTCTTTGTGATGAAAAAGTATATTATTTTTATGGTAGAAACGAATGAGGTAAATAATTTGATGGAAGAAAAACAAAGCAGAATTAAGAGATTTGTCTAGGGAAAAAATGATATGACAAAATTTTAAAAAGGCATTCTATTATTCATATGTTTTCTCTTTATTCAAAGTTAAGTTTTACAAGAGTTGAAGCAAGATTCATTTTTTATGAAGTCTGAAATGGAGCACATCTAAGAAACATTATTTAGGCGTCTAAACACAGAAAAAAAACAAGTTTAGATAAAATAATAGCAATTGTTTTGCATTATCTATTTTCGAGTAGACAATGAGGTTTGTTTTGACCTAGCCTAATTGCCTTAACTTTCAACTTCGAGCCTGATTCAATATTCCATACATGATTGATTGGCACATTGATAAAGAATCTTTTTGTCTGTGAACTTAATGTACCTTGGGAAAAGTAGACGATATTTTGCACCGTTCAATAATAGATTGGTGAACAAATGTTTGTTTAAGCTTGAAAAGGAAGTTGAAGGAAGTTTTTTTATTTCATGCCATTTATTGGCAAGGCTTTTTCCTCAAGAAGAAAAAATATGAATCTTCCAGGTGAAATTTTACTTTTTCTGTTGAAAAGACTTAAATTCAAGAAAATATTCCATCTCTTCACTTCATAATTAGACAATGAAATCCTAAATTTTGTTCTCGTTTAAATTTACCTCTCATTGGGTCTTAAAATCTTTGCAGTTTTAGAGCTATTATTCTAATGACTTTATTTTCTGCATCGTTTCGTTTGAAAAACCAGAAAATCTAGAAGGATTTAACCAGAGAATTAAGTGGAATAAAGATAAAAAGTGGCTTTCAATTCTTTGACGACAAATTTAAGCTCTGCTAATATTGAAATTTAACAGAAATGTTTCAAATGAGTTTAAGTTTTGAAATTTAAGCTGATAATTTCATTGTTTCTTTAACCTGCAGGATGAGGAGGATCCCCATTTAAAGTTAAGAAAGTTAAGAATTAAGAAGAAAAGAAAGAAGAAACGACGAAGACGTTGTTGTTGGTGTGGAAAGCACAAAGAATCAGTCATGGACATCATGGCCGATGACATGGCCATGTTGTGGAACATTCGAAGATTTCAGGTATGAAAACATCTTTTTTTCTATTTTCCACTGAAAAATTTCTGAGAAGGGATAAAATTATAGCTTAAAGTGAGCCTTTCTTTTTTTAACTAGATGACTGCATGATCAATAACTCTTACAAATAGAGTAAAAACTTTGGCCCTTTATTTGAGAGCAGTTGAAAAAGTCAAATTTAAACAACTTTATTTGTTGCAAATTAAAGTTCGCAGCTATTTTGCTTTCAGTATTTTGTAAAATCAGGCTAATATTTTGCACCAGGAAATTGTGCTTTTAATTAGAAGAATGCATTAGAAAACATGAAAAAACTTTTTTAATTAGTTGTTTGGTATTTTGATTTTAAAAATCAGATAGTTTAAAAATTGAATATTCTTTTAATTGTTGCAATAATTCCATTGTTTATTTTTTGTTTAAAAAGGAAGGGTTTTGAGTGAATTTTTGTTTCTTCTTGGTCAGTTTTGTGTCCATCTCAACCTGATACATTCCAATAAGCAATATCCAATACAGTTAGCTGTCTGTCTTCAAAAGACAAAAAATAAGCAGAAAATGGAGATGAAAGTAATAGTTTGTCAAACACAGTTAAAAGGGAGGAATTTCAGCTAAACATATTTGGTTTGTCAACAGAGACCAAAACTTTGTCCAATATTTTTTGTAATAAAACAAAGATCATTAGTTTCATTCCAATTTAAGTACCTATTGTTACAAGAATAAAATAGTAAAGTTTAGTTCTACTCAGCCCAAAAGTTGAGTAATAACTGAGCCATTCATTGCATTTTGAATGTCAGATAGGTCTCTAATGTTAAATTGGCCAAACTTTGTTTTCAAATTTCAAATATTCATATATTCACCATGTCGAAACTAATTTCCTTCAATTTTATCTTCAGACATGTACTACAACAGATCATTCACACTCTTACATGTTCAGGGTCTTTTTGATGAGAAAGAAAGCGTTTTCTTGATCGCCTGGATAAATACGCATGACTGGCATAAATCAATAATGGGTCATGGTTTCTGGTATCTTGCAATTGATTTCTTGTATCGGGATTAATGGAAAAACCAGAAAACATGTATTCAGGACAACTTTCTCAAAAGTTTATCCGAATTGAAAAAAAGTACGCAGTTATTTGAAAAAGAAACAAGATTAGTTACAAGTTTCAATCACATTTCACTTTTTACCTATTAGATTAAAATTGGGTTTTGCTGATAACTTAGTCTCTTTTTTTAAGTTGTGTAATACAAAAATCTAATCAAGTTCATCAAAAGACGATTCTCACTTTTTGTTGGTAAAAATTCATTTTTTTACACAATCGAATTTCTCTTTGAAGGCAAGCCTATTGACAAATATTTGTTCAATTTAAGCTCGTGTTTCAGTGTTTTTCTTATACGGCTTGCCAAAGATGTTAGTTATGAGGCTTTTCCCTGCTTACAAGATTCTTTTTTGTAACTGTCTCCTGCAGACCACTTAGGAAATAAGGCTCATTTCCAACAAAATATTTTTTCTTTTGTAAACAACTTCTTTCAATCACCTATTCTTGGTAAGAACAATCCGCATGTTTGAGGGCAATTATGATAATTAGAGGGGGGTATTCTAAATTGTCTGTCTTTATCACAGGAAACATCTCAAAATTAATTAATGGAAAGTGCATTGTAAGGAAGCATAACATTGAAATATCTTTGAAATATTTCATCTTTTTCAAGACTTGTGAAGTGATACCTACAGCAGCATTTTTCTTGGAACGCAATTTTGATCCTGTACCGCGCCAAATTAGTACCAGTAAACCCCAAGAAAGATCTCAAGAGGAGCCTGGAATCTTGTGGCGAGGCTGTGTGTACAACCCAACCATTCCTGATCCTGCGTTTGACAGAAACTTTCCAGTTTTCTGGATGGAGACAGTCGAAAAGTTAATCAAAATTGATCCCAAAAAACAAGGTTGGTGCTGATAACGAAAACTTTAAAATGGTGCAACATATTTGATTTTGTGTTTTAAGCTTCTTCAACTCCTGACTCTCGACTCATTTTAAGACGTTTGGACCGGTTTCTAATCTTCCCAGAGGAGTCAGCCATCATGTTGAGGGACTTTGAGCACAACTTAATAAACGGGTCTTCTGCAACTAATCTTCTGGAGGGTTTCACAATCAACCTGAGTCTTAATCAACTAGATTCAAATCGTCAGGCATCTTTGGAAAGACTACACAAAATTGTGACACATTTTTATCTAGTAAGCTTTCTGAAATTTTATTCAGTATTCAAATCAGTTCCGATAAATGAATTAAATTTAGCCAAAAATAGTTTCATTATTCAATTTTTCTGGTTTTGTAAAGTATCAAAACGTAACTTTGCCTAGGTCGAAAATTTATATTATTCTTTTGAAGCATTATTCACAAAAAATTGTCATTAAAAAGTTTTAAGTAAACAAAAAAGCTGGATCTCAGAAGTACTTAAAAGAAACTTTCTTTTAAGATTGATGTAAGAATCCTTTAGAGGAAAACCGTTTGTGAGGATTTCTTGCAGAAGTGTCTAGACTTATAGGATATATTTTTGGGGCAAAGGTCTATGTGTCTTTTACAGCACAAAAAGGGAAAATTGGATTTCAGCATCAAATTCAATCAAATCTTGTTTAGTTTCAGTTCTGTGATTTGAATTGATTTATCATCCTAAAGTGCACAAAGAAATCAAATCAACCTTAATGGTTTTTAATTTTGGGAATCAAAAGTTCTTTGGGAAACTGGAAAAAATAAATTATCTAAAATGCTATTGGTTTTCATGAAAAGTGATTTCCATTTGCTTTAAACTGTCAAAAAAACCATAAATCAATTTTCGTCAAGTACTATTTCATGTTCATTCCAAGTATGCTAATGCCAATCACTGTTATGACAATCTTATAGACGTGTGTCATTTTTTCAGGTAACCGAATGGATTGTTCATGTTATCATCTCTCAAGGTAGTAAAACAGGTCGCAAGGCCATTGTCAACTGTCTTCTAAGATTAGCCCAGGCAATTTTTAAATTTTAAGTTGTACAGTGACAGGTCAATTCAAAGACTAAAAAAATTATTATGTAGGTATCTTGGAATATTGGAAATCTAAATGGTGTAATGGAAATCTTACTTGGCTTGAGGTAAAACTTTCTTCTTTTTTCAAATCTCAAATTTTACCCCTGATAACTGAAAGTAAGCTTGTTTTTTTAAACAAACCCAGCATGATACCCCTGAATAACGTTTTAATTCAATTCAGTCTGTGTAAATACATGACCAAAACATATGAAATATCAATGAGATCATAAACTTTCTCAAAAATTCAGAACTTTGTTTTCATTTTTTCTTTCACGCGTCCGTACAATAAACCTGATATTTTTTTAATCTCATGAAGCCACGGTTTTAAAATGTACTTCCCTTGGGGAAATTTGTTAATTAAAATATGTAAAAATGAATGAGCTTTTTTTGAATTGTGCAAATTAATCAGAGAAGTTAAAAATTCGAAGATTGTGAAGAAAATGAAGAGTGAAGAGATCAGATGGAGTCTGTCTTGCTGGGTGAAGGAGTTTCCTTTGGGCTCCGAGTGGCGGCTCTTAAAATTCGTCGTAGGCCGAAGGAAACTGCTTGCATCCGGAAGACACTCACAACACATTCAGGATTTATGAACCCATCTTTCTCTTGCTGATATGATCGCCCAAATTGATTTGGAATCAACACATCCCCTATTTTGAATATGCTTTTCCTCTCTGTTCACGCAGGCTCTCATTTGTGTATATAAAAAAAACATTACTTTCAAGGAGTGATTTATACTTGGCTTTTATCTATAAACAAAGCAGCACTAATATTTCTCACCCAAAGTCAATTCATTTCATGCTATTTTTTAAAGCAAACAAGGAAAGACTGCATAATCATATTTTGAGTGAATTTTGTGAAGATATTTGTTTCTAGTTTAGCTAGTTTTCAAGGTGATTGTGCAAGAAAAAATGACATTTATTTAAAAGTTAATTTTTTGTTGTTAATGCTTCAGGTCTCCAGCATTAAAGCCTCTTTGGGTGTCTTTCAACGAGGGGGATTGTGAAACATCATTTTTTAGTAGCTTATTCAAGAAGTTTTTTTCCTTTTGCTCAAAAGGATATCACCAACAGGTATTTAGAATCTTTAAACTCTTTGCATTAAGTAAGGAAATATTTTTTTAAAGCAATTATTCTTCCCCATCATTTTTTGAGTCTTGGAAAAATCCCATATCTTTTTTTGATTGAAAATGGTTGGCTTCGTTTTCTTTCTCTTGGGATTTGCGACTGTTTTCTTTTAAGGTCAAAGCAATTGTCTCAAGGGAAAGCCTGTTGATTTCTTAATTGAAAAAAAACTTTTCTGATTCGATTCACGTTGAAGGGCATAATAAGATTTGGTCTAATAGCTAGAAATAAGATTTTCAAAAAAATTAAATAATCTCAAAGTGGAATTTTTTTCCCAAGGTGAAAAAGATTTCTGCAAATCTTGAGAGATTTGGAACGTCAGAGATCAGACCTGAACATATTCAGATTTTGTTTGTTCCTGCTTATCTTCTTCACATATCTGAGCTGACGCATACTTTGCAGTCAGGTGAGACAGTTTTTACCAAAAAGTTTCCTGTATGAAATTTTTTATGTCAATGAAAGTTTTTGAAGAATTGAAGGGAATGACAAAAACACTTGTGGTTGATTGCGGCTGAAAGAATGCATGTCACGTTGTATTAAACCACAGGATTGCTTTCTCAGATTACCATCCATGTTTTGATTTAATATTTTAACAAAAATTTATAGGTCATACATCGTCAATTTTTAAAATGTCATCGTTGACAAGTTCAGATGACAATTCTTGCGTGAACAAAAACGTCACATCAGATGAAAATAAAAAATCAATAGACGTTTGCTCGACTGAATCTTACATAAAAGTAAGCTACATAACTTTTACAAAAACATTTCTTTATGGTTTTCTCTTCTCTACTTTCAATTTTCCTTCATGCTAGAATGTTTGAAGTAGGCAAAATTACCTAAGGTGACTCATATCATATTTCACAGTAGAGTCATTTTAAAGTTCTCATGGTTGTTTACTCAACTATTCAAAAAACATTACTTAAGTCTGCTAAAATTTAAGCTTGTTTCTGAAATCTCTAGGCTTTGTCAGACTTTAAAGGTGAGAATCGTTTCATCAGTCGGATCGGAATTGACGGCTTGAACAATCCAAGCAAATTAAAAAGGTTCCAGAGCTCCATTGATTTGGCAGACAAAGCATTTTCTTTGCAGACTAAAGCAAGACTAAGAGGACAATCATCTAGTTTGAGGTAAAATTATTTCTGCTAGTCAGAGCTTGTCTTAAGGGTTCATAATTTTAAAAGTCTCCAAAGTTAGTGAAGACAGTAAAAGACTGAATGATTATCACTTAATATTATTTTTGCTCAATAAACTTTAAGAAGAGAGGTGCTTTTTGAACAAATTGAACAGATCCAAATTTATCTTACTAAGCAAAATTTTAAAGACTTGATGGTTCAAATTCAGACGAAGAATCATTGATTGACAGCGGTTGAGGAACTGATTCTTCTAATACCGAAGTATTAGACTTTACAATAATTCCTTACACTATTATATGGTTTTGCAGTCATCTGAACTAACCGTGGTTAAATTTTGGGAATGGTATTTTTCTGATTTAATTATTTTGTGTTTTTAATAATTAAATCATGTTTTTTGTTCATGTGATATCTGCACAACCATCCATCCTGACTGGGGTAACCATCATGTTAGATGATTATTTAAAGACAAATCCTGGGGTCAAAGATTTGCCTTGACTGGGGTTTGAACCCCAGCCTCCCAGCCCACAGTCAGATGCCATAACCATTAGGCCATGGCAACCCCATTCATTATGTGTTAAACACTTAGTTTAGTTTGAGGTTTAAAAGTACATCAAAGTATTCTTTTTCCCTTTAACAAGCATTCTGATTGCATGTCTTGTCTTATCTTCTTTATTTAGAAAAAAAATATATTTGACGAGCACGTCATCTTGCTTGGATTTGTTTGCTAGCCAAACAAGAACCAGCTTGCCAAAGCATGACGTTGTTATTGCAGAAGTGCCAAGTCGGCTAGAGCCAACTGTTGAGGTAAGCTAAAGCGTTCCATTTTGTACTATAAAAATACAGGACATTAAAAAACTGTCTAGATGATTTATCTTATTGCCAACCATACACCGAAAGTTACAGCAAATCAGAGTTGGAATAAAAAAGGAATAACATATTCGGTTTCTCAATTATTTTGGTGGAAAAATTAATTGCTCGGACTGACCCTTCATCACGCCAACAAAGCCATATAAGAGTAAAGGAAAGCAAGGCATGAAGAAATAGCATGACAAAATAAGACATGAACAAGAATGGAATAATTCAAATTCGAGGATATTTGATTAGTCGACACGATAACAATTAAGTTAGACAGATGGGATGATGGGAGACTTCAAAGAAAAGAAATCGAAGAAATATAAATTCCTTATTTTAGTTTTCACTTTTGAATTAGTTGAACACATTCTTAGTAAACCCTTTTCAATCCTTTTCGTATTAATTTTCTTGTCTCTACTTTTTCCATTAGTTTTCCATTGCAATATTATTTATGAAACCTCGGTTACAAACAAAAAAAAGATGAGATTATAGTTTTTGTGCAAGGTTTTATTACTGAGCTGTCCCCATTTTTTATCTGGGTCAAAATAAAAAAAGACCATCAAAATTGGTTCTAATTTTGATTTAAAAAGTTTGATTTGAGGTTTCATTCAGTTTGGCAGAAATAGGAAACTGATTTTGTAATGTTTACAAACCCATTTTTCAAGGTCAAAATCAGCCGAGGAGTTTTAAAAATAGTTTTAGGAGGCTGAAGTTTTAATAGCTTTGAAATTTCGAATTTTTTTCATTGAAGTGACAGCCTCATGATCAAGATAGGCTTATAAATGCAATGAACTTTCGAACGATTTCGATCTCAAGGGAACTTGTGAACTGAGGCTTTCATTTTACCTACCAAGTTGTTCGAAGACCAAAAAGTTGATCTTGAAAAGTAAAAACTTTCAAAGATTTCAACTCTCGAAGATTCCACTACATGAAGCCACTTGAATCAGGGAAATATTCATAACTTGAAATATAAAAGCAAACTCACATTTTAAAAGCAAATATTAAGATCAATTAATATCATTAGTTCTGAAAGGACTTTCATCAATTTCATCTCTTTTGTTAACAAATGAAACTGCTAAAAATAATAACGAGGCTTGGTAAAGATTTTCGATTCCATCTTTTTTTTTGTGTAATTGTCCTCTCATGTTTCAGCAAATTAAAATGGCAAAAAGTAAGTGCCCTTTCTCATGAACAGTTCAGCAAAAAAAGTTTCTTTTGGCAGAAATGTAGCACATTAAGTAGTGGAAAAATTGAAGGATTTTTTCCTAAGAATTCGTTTCAACTTCCTCTAATAATGTTCAAGATTAGAATAAGATTTTTTTTGTTGATACGAGATAATAGTTAAAATCAGTCAATTTTTATCAGATCTATAAGGAAAGCATTTTATTCTCTGTAACGATCACATGTCACATTCTTTTAGTTAGAGAGAAAGAAAGTCTTGGCATATTAAGCAGTGATTTTTTATCTCAAAGTTTCCTTGGCAATAAGAAAGACATTACTCGATTGAG
>Ga0194133_10010257_pt1 | contig 10571 bp, 10 predicted proteins | sample TA2KigOf40mmetaG_FD_155448 | JGI IMG/M metagenome (GOLD analysis project Ga0194133, IMG submission 155448) | Freshwater microbial communities from Lake Tanganyika, Tanzania - TA2015055 Kigoma Offshore 40m | ecosystem: Environmental > Aquatic > Freshwater > Lake | place: Tanzania: Lake... | reverse complement strand
TCCAATCAATGTGTAAATCTTTAGTTAAAAAAGAACTAGTTATCATTCTACATCTATTATGCATATACCCTGTTGTATTCATTTGTCTTTGGGCTGCATCAATAACTGGAAAACCAGTTTGACCTTCAGTCCAAGCATCAAATAATTTCTTATTATATGACCATTTAATATTATCATATTCTTCTTTATACGATTTATTTTTACCTTTTATTTGTCCTTGTAATACTCTTGGATAATTATGGATGATATTCATATAAAAATCTCTAAATACAAGTTCTCTAATTAGTCCAGACGTTTTACCAAGTACTTCTTCCATTTTATGATAAACTTCGCGAATTGAACAAGTTGTAAAATGTAATGATGCACCCAAAAATGTAGTTTTATAGGTTAGAAAATCTCTTGATTTAGCATAAGTTTTAAAATTATCTATTTTGGATAATATTTTTAATGTATTAGAACGTCCACCATGAACATTAATATTATCATTTGCCTTATATAATTTATCAATAGATGATTCTTCTATATTATAAGATATTGATTCTAATTCTTTAATTTTACTAAAAGCCCAGGATCTAAATTTATCAATAGGTCTCACATCCAATTCACCCAAAACATGTTTCATAAATGGTGTATAAACTAAATAAGGTGTTTTATCTTTTTTATTAGTCTCTCCTTGTAATATGTCAAATAGTGCATAATCTTCCTTCATAAAACAAATAATATTATTTTTATCACACCAAGATTTAATTTCTTGATCTCTCTTTTTAGCATAAGGTGTATAATCAATATTAAAACCAACTGATTCAATTGGTGTAACTTTATGTATTGTCTTTAAAACTTTTAAATTATCCCCTTTGAAGAATAACATTTTACCTTTATTTTTTTTAATCTCATCCGATAATTCATGTAAAGATTCACACATAAACTGTACAGCATTATCTGAAAAATATTTATTTTTCTTTTTATCAATTTGTTCAGGTGTAAAAATAAATATTGGTAGTACTGGATTTTCAGTAGTTTTAATTTGATGAATTAAAGTTGTATTATCTTGAATTCTTAAATCACGGTGAAATAAATAAATATGTACCATTTTTAATTATTATAAATAAATATGATAATATTTTTTTATACTAATTTATTAAATAAATTTATCCATTTATTAAATAAGGTTTAACAGCAGGAAATTTATCAATACTAGGTTTTGGAGGAAAAGTAAAATCAATGGTTTTTTCTTTTTTTATTTCTGGTTTTGGTAATCCTACACCAAACACATTGATTTTAGTAACAGAAGCAGTTGGTAACATTCAAAAGGATATATTATTTTATAGAAAATATTTTTCTAAATAAAAATTGAAATTTTATTAGATATTACATATATTAATTATTTAATGGACTACTTTAACGAATTGAAATCATTATTACCCTCCCATTTGGGAGATTTCATCAAGTTTACCAGAAAGGTAACTACAATTGACGGAACTCCATATGAGTTGTATACTTACACGCTTAAACTACCAAGAAACAAGTTTGAAGATGATATATACGCCAAAAATCCTGAATTATTGAAGATTCTCCCTAGAGCTTGTTCCATACTTGTTTGTGATAAACAAATAGTTTGTTCACTTGAAGGACCTGAAAAGTTTTCTGGAAAATCAGATATTGACGAAGATCCAGAAGATGGACAAGAAGAAGCTATTGCCAAATCAACCGGTATTTACAATCATCAAAAAATTTTGTCTTGGGCTTCATCTAGAAATTTAGAAATTATTGAAACTGAGAAAGCCAACGGAAAGTTTGCTATTTGTAAGATCATTACTCATCAAGGGAAAAAGATTCTACTCGCTGGTTCAAAGAACAACCATTTTGTGATGTCTTTGGATCAAATCGATGGTCAAGAATCAAATGAAATAGTTTCTGGAATTTTGTCCGATATCAAAAAGAATTGGAACCAATTGAATTCACAAGAAATACTTGATCTCTTTGATTCAGGTTACAGTTTAGCAGGAGAGTTGTGCGATGGTCAACATTTCACTCCAGGCGACAATACTATTAGTTGGTTTGGTTTCTTCAAATCAGGTCAAGTTTTAGACACAATTCAGTCTCTTGGGCTTCTCAATTCAAATGGACTTAAAACAGTTCCTTATTGTAAAGTTTATGATTCATCTCATGACATTTCATCAATTGATTTGGTTTTTCTTGCATCCAGATGCAAAAACACAGAGGGATCTGTATTAAGATGCTTGAATACAGTAACTGGTGAAACAGTACTTGTAAAAACAAAGTCAGTTAGCTACATTATCAAACGTTTCATGAGACAAATTATTTTGCGTGGTTTTAAAGAGATTGAACACCTCAAGAAACGGTTTGTTGATGCGCAAAAATATCATGGTCTAGGAACTGAAGCATCAATTCGCGTTACTAATCAACTGTTTCATTTTGCTCTTTGGATGATGGGACAAAAATATCCTTGCTCAGTTCTTGGAATTACTAAAGTGTCATCAGTCAAAGGTCAACTTCCTAATGGTTTCAATACCTACTGGAACGAATGGCTTGTCAAAACCGGAAACTCTGACATTAATATAACATTGGATGACTTTGGAGAATTCTCTGAAAAAATTTATCTTGAAAATACCAAACTTTATGTTCCAAGATCATATGCTAATCCAGTGATTGTTGTATTTTTTCAAGGCTTACAAGGCTCTGGAAAATCAACTGTTGGTTCTGAAGTTTGTAGACTACTTTTAGAACATGGAATTACAGCTAGATACATTGAACAAGATGATTACTGGGGTGACACACTAGCTTGTCAGGGAGCATTGCATCATTCGATTGCTTCACAATCTGGTCCAGATGTCATTCTAGTGACTAGATGCAATGCGAATATTTCTCAGTACAAACGTTACCTTGACATTGCTCATAGACTACCAAGTATTGTTACCTTTGTTTCACCAAACAACTTTGGTCCACTGTATTTGATGATGAGTTTGGCTGGAATCATCAATCGATCAAACATTGGAGACAAATTAATGGTTGGTCGTTTTGAATATCCTTTTTCTGAAGTGATTGATTTTACTGTTAAGAACTTTAAAGATTTTGAGATTGTCAGAGGATCTTTGAGCATAGATGTATATCATCCTAATGAAGAATTAAGTGAACTAGCAGCAAGTGCAATGACTTCCACACAATTAATTGAAACATTTGTAAGATCTAATTGTGATGAGCTAAATGGACTGAGATGTCCAATCAGAGAGATTTCTCAAAAGATTGCAGAACATGCTCAACAATTAAGAAACGGTCGCATATCTCATACTATAGTCAATCCAACACCTACTTACATTGGTTTTGCAGTTGGATCAGATGACCAAGAAGAAATGGATGCTTTTGTTGATCAACATGTTAAGCAAGTAGGAACAAAATACATTCATCATTGTACCTATGAATTTTATGGAGTGAAATCGACGGTCAAAGTGAATCAGGATTGTCTTTTGCCTGGACAAACAGTTATTGCTGAGATTAATAGTCTAGTTATTAGAAAAGCTGATGGAGCAAGTGCTTTCCGAATTTCAAGATTAGAATATGAAGGAAAAGAATTGAAGATCCCAAAGGGTCAACCACATATTACTGCCAAGATACCAATTCATGAAAAGCCTGCTTGTGCCAATGGTTTTGTGGGCTTGACTGATGATACTGTTGAAATTGTTGATTTTACAAAGACCATTAGACTTACCTGTTTCTGGTCATAATATTATTTTAGTAAATTAATTTTGTATTATATAATATATGCAAGTAGTTGATAATATTGTCAAAGTTAATAATTCAATTTTACAAAATAATAGTTTAAGAATGATATTATTACTTGTTTCTGGTGTATTTATGGGTTATACTTTACAGCCTGTTCCAAAATGGTTAAACAATTTATTTGATACTTCAAATATTTTAAAGTTTTTTGTTTTATTTATTAGTGGTGCTATAGTTGTTTATCCATTAACATCAGAAAATATAATGATTGTTACTTTATGTTCTGCTATTGTTCTTTTTCTCTTTCAAATGGCTAGAAATCATGATAAAAAATTAGAAGATAAGAAGAAATCTTCGTGATCATTTATCAAAATATAGACGAACTTATATGTAAATAATAATTTTAATCTTTGTTTTATAAGACAATGTAATGTTTCTTCTTATTTTTTTATTTTATCTATTATTTTATAATATATAATTTCTAAATTATTATAATGAAATATGAAGAAATAAGAGATTCAATTAAAGGATCGGGTAGAAAAATATTTTGGTTTGATTCAAAAGGTAATGAATTAGTTGTTGATTCGTCAAAAAGTAGTTCAAGAAAAAAATTATTAAAAAGTAAATATCAAGGTATAGTCTACAGATTAAATATTACTTTTCATTCAGGAAACAAATTAGGTCAAGGTGGACCATTAGCTGTAAGATGTGCTAAATTTAATGTTGAAGATAAAATAATTAGTAAAATAAAAGATAAACAAAATGGGATTGTATGGTTTGATAGTGAATGGTTAGAAACACGAAGAAAATGGAATGAAAATTGGCTTAAAATTATTGCTTCTGATTTAGTTAAAGGAAAAAAATTTGGATTTGGAATAGATATGTATATGTAAAAATTGATAAATATATTATTAATTATAATTTATTTATAAATTTAATGTCGAAACTACAAGATGTTTTTGAAGATATGAAAGATAAAATAATTAATTTTTTATTTTCAGGAAATGATAAACTTATAGATAAATGGTTGGATGATCAAGATGTAGAATTTGATAATAGTAAATTTATAAATTTATTTCAAGGTGATTGGTCAAGAAAAGATTCATTCCCTAATAATGAATATATAGGTTTGGATTTAGATAAAGTTTTCTTAGATAAAAAATTTAATCCAAATCAAACTATTAGTCAAACTAGATTATTTAAGGAACTATCAAATGAGATTTGTCGCAGTCAACCATATAAAGGATATAATCATAATTTTAATCCAAATCTTTATTTTTTATTATATGATAAATTCAATAAAAAACAATTTACTAAAAATATTAAAGGTGAACAAGTACAATTCTATCTAAAACCAATTGGTTTAGAAGATGATAATAATAAAATTATTGGAATATACTTTGATGATGAACATAAAAAATATTTTAGAGATGAAATTCTTAGAATTATTGAATTACATTCTATGTTTATTTTTAATCCAAGTATAAGAAATACTAAAATAATAAGAAATGATAAATTTTCAAAAATATTCATTGAGAATGCAGTAATTCAATATAATTGTGAAACTGAAAATTATTATAAAAAAAATAAATATATTGATTTTGCTTATGTCATAGAAGAAAATAAAGAAAATAGATCATCAATAAAAACAAAATCTTTTTTTGAGATAATAGAAAGTCATCATTCTATATTTGAAGATAAATTAAGATTAATAGATATTTTATTGAATAATGAAGAAACAAGTTTTCTTGAGATTAATATTAGAAAAATGAAAGCTATCACAGACTATTTTCAAGAGTATTTACCAAATTTTCTAAAATTATTGTATAAATCTGGATACGAATATGAGGCTATTGTAATTTTTATGGTTCAAATTCATAAATTACAAGAAAGAGAAGCAATATTTGGTGTTCAAATGAAACGTGAAATGCTTGATAACAAATTAAATTCAATACCTAAATTACCAATTTTTAATTCAGGCATTAAAATAGATGATATTCTTATAGATTTAGCTAATGAATTTGATTTCAATAATGATTTTATAAATTGGAAAAATATATGGGAAGAAAACAAAGAAATGGTAAAATTAAAATTAAAAGATACACCAAAAGTTAAATATATGCAAAACTTTATTAAATTAATTCATTTGAAAGATTTTTTAACATTGACGAATGAAGGAGTCAGAAAAGTAATTTCAAAATTATCATCTGATATTTGGACCGAACAAAAAGATTATTGGAAATATCAAAATAAATTAGAATCAAAATATATTGATACCATTGAAAGTTTCATGTCCAGTGATAAAAATATACTTATAGAATATTTGCATCAATATCATAATTTAGATCAATTAAAAAATTTTGGAATTGATAAATATAATAGAACTAAATCAAGAATAATTACTGATACTAAAAAACTTAAAGAATTAGGTATTAGAAAGTTACATGATAAATTACCATTTTTACAATATGAAGAAGGTGCATTTGTTAAATGGAATAATTATATTGATAGAATATATTTTAATTCAACTGAAGAAGAAAGAGTAGAACTAAAAAATAAAAATATAAATGATATTCATAAATATTGTGATCAAGATTTAATTGTTAATTATACAGTTATGTCACCAAGTTTGATTCAAAAATTAAATAAACTTTAATAAAATTGAAACAATAATATTTTATATAAATATACTTATTATATAATGAAAACATTAAGAAATTTTGTTACCGACATATTTAGAAAGCTTGAGAAAAAACCTATTTCATTAGGAAGATGGAATATTGAGACATGTCCTAATAAAATTGATCTCAAGATTAAGTATTCAAATGAAGATCATTGTGGACCATGTGGTCAATATGTAAATGAAATAAAAGGAAATGGTTTTACTATGAAAAAAAAATAATTAAAAATGCAAAAAACTTATGTTAATTTCAACTGGGGAAACTATTTGAAATTTACACAATTTGATTTAACGACGACCACCTAAGGGTAATCCCATTTGTTGAGCTTCATAACGAGTTAAAGCACCGGCATTGTTAGCATTGATTTGAGCACTACGAGAAGGATTTGCTAAGTAACCAGATGAGTTAAAAGTGTTTCCACCAACAGAATAAGCTGGTTTAGAGCCACCATAGGACCAGGTGGCTTTGGGACTTGGAGTGAATCCTGCTGATAAAGTAGAACCACTGGGAAGACGTAAAGAACAGTTCAAAGACATTATATAATTTATATTAGAATTAAACTTTAAAAATTTTTTTTTTTTTTTTTTTTCTTATATAAAGTATATATTCATGTCGCGCGCAAAAAATGAGCGAATAAACAAAGACAGAATTGCCTCATGTAATAGGTATATATCTAATTTACGTAAATTATCATATAGTCAAGCAAGAGACCATGAAATAAATAAACTAGAAAGAGTGAGATCAATAATTCAAGCTGATATGTCAAAACTTAGAGCAAAATGTGCACGACCACGACGTATTAGAACTGATGGTGGTAAATCTGGTGGATCAAAAAAATTTCCTATTTGGGCAATTATTATAATAGTAATAATTGTTTTGGCTATAGTTGGAGTAGGAGTTAGTGCTATTTATGAATACCTTAAAAAAAATAAACAAGATTAGATTAATTATATATATATATAAATATGTCTCAAATAGTTGATGGTATTGTAAATATGAATAACTTAATTTATTAAAATAATAGTATAAGAATGATGTTATTTATGATTTCTGGTATATTTCTTGGATATACATTAGAACCCATTCCAAAAACTCTTGATAAATTATTTAAAAATTCTATTATATTTAAGTTTATAATAATATTTGTTGCTGGATGCATTTATGTATATCCTCTAAATATCGAACATATTATTAATATATTAGTTTGTTCAATTATAGCATTAGTTCTTTTTGAAGGTATTCGTATGTATGATAAATATATAGAAGATAAAGAAAAAAAAATATAATTATAAATAATGGAAAATTATATAAATAAAATTTTTATTTATTGTTTTTATTGTATGAGAACAAGAAATTTACATTATGATTCATATGATGATACAAAAAATTATAATAATTCAGTAGTTAATTACATGTATTCTAACGAAGAAAACAAAATTGATGAAGATTTTGTAATTATAGAAAAATCAAAATAAGATATTTTAAATAAAAAAGTTGAATATAATATATTTAAAGATTAAACATATTATTTTCTAATGCAAATATACAAAGGAAGAAATAAACTAACTATACCAACTTTCTTATTAGTTGGTCTTCTAATTGTGTCTACAAGTGCTTGTACGAACGCATCTAGTGTAACTGAATGTAATAATGAATCATATAATGTTGTATCATCTGAAAATATTCCTGATTTTACTTCAGAATATCAAAATTCTAATTATTTATCTGAAGATAATGATAATGAAGAGTATTTAAATAATCGACATTTATTGAGATTCAAAAAATTTGTTCGTAAAATATTTCATTCTCCTAAACCAGCTCCAGCACCAAAAGCTGCACCAGCTCCAGCACCAAAAGCTGCACCTGCCCCAAAAGCTGCACCTGCCCCAAAAGCTGCACCAGCTCCAGCACCAAAAGCTGCACCAGCTTCAGCACCAAAAGCTGCACCAGCTCCAGCACCAAAAGCTGCACCAGCTCCAGCACCAAAAGCTGCACCTGCTTCAGCACCAAAAGCTGCACCAGCTCCAGCACCAAAAGCTGCACCTGCCCCAAAAGCTGCACCAGCTTCAGCACCAAAAGCTTCACCAGCTTCAGCACCAAAAGCTTCACCTGCTCCAGCACCAAAAGCTGCACCTGCTTCAGCACCAACTCCTAAATCAAATGTAGTAACAAAGGTTATTAAAAAAGTTGTTGAACCTGTTGTTAAAGTTGCAGCACCTGTTGTTAAAAAAGTTGTTGAACCTGTTGTTAAAGTTGCAGCACCTGTTGTTAAAAAAGTAGCTGAACCAGTTGTTAAAGTTGCAGCACCTGTTGTTACTAAAGTAGCTGAACCAGTAGTAAATACCGTTAAATCAAAGGGTTTAAAAATTTATGGAAATTATTGTGGTCCTAATTATTGTGGAGGTGAAAAATTTAAAGGAGCTGAAGGTCCTAACTGTAAATGGGGAGTAGCAGCAAAAGATTCTCTAGATACATGTTGTAAACTTCATGATCAATGTTGCGGCACATCTAATACAAGAGGAAAACATTGTAACCAAGATATTCTTTCTTGTACTGAAAAAGCCAAATGTAGCGATGCTAAGTGTGAAGTTGCAAAAACAGCTATTGAACTTACATTTAGAGCATTAAAAGATAAAGTTTGTGGTGATGTCTTTAAAACCAAGAAAGTACTAAATACTAATAGTGTAACTTCTCAACAACTTCCAATCTATTTTACTTGTGATAATCAATTTGATCTCTATGTAAATGGTCAGAAAGTTGGTAGTGGAGATTATTGGCTAAAAACTTATCACTTTACAATCCAAGTTAAATCAGGTGATGTAATTGCATTTGAAGGAGTTGATCATGGTGGACCTGCAGCTTTTATAGGAATGTTTGGAGATGTAGTTACAAAACCTAATGATTGGCGTTGTTCATTGAAAGAAACTAAAGGATGGAATATGAACCTATTCGATGATTCATCTTGGTTTGTACCTAAAAGTTATGGACGTAATCAAGATAGTAATATTTGGCGTTCTGTAGGTGGAGGTTCAAGACCTAACATTCCTGGTAATGCTGAATGGCTTTGGTCCAACGACAATGAAAATCATAATAGATTATATTGTAGATATTTTCCTAATTTTAATCAACCTAGTGTTTCAGAACCTGCTAAAGCAACTGTCAAACCTAGTGTTTCAGAACCAGCTAAAGCAACTGTCAAACCTAGTGTTTCAGAACCTGCTAAAGCAACTGTCAAACCTAGTGTTTCAGAACCTGCTAAAGCAACTGTTAAACCAAGTGTTTCAGAACCAGCTAAAGCAACTGTTAAACCAAGTGTTTCAGAACCAGCTAAAGCAACTGTTAAACCAAGTGTTTCAGAACCAGCTAAAGCAACTGTTAAACCAAGTGTTTCAGAACCAGCTAAAGCAACTGTCAAACCAAGTGTTTCAGAACCAGCTAAAGCAACTGTCAAACCTAGTGTTTCAGAACCTGCTAAAGCAACTGTCAAACCTAGTGTTTCAGAACCAGCTAAAGCAACTGTCAAACCTAGTGTTTCAGAACCTGCTAAAGCAACTGTCAAACCTAGTGTTTTAGAACCTGCTAAAGAATTGGTTTCAGAACCCGAAAGTAAGTCTAAAGTTAATCTACCAAAAGCAGATTTAAAATTAGTTCATCATTTTTCAAATCATTCTAGTTTTAAACTAGAGATGCTTAAATCAAAAGTTGATAAATTATTTGATGACTTGACTAAAGATAATGAAAAACAGATTTTTGAATTAAGTAAGAATCTCAATGAGTCCAATCAAACATTAAATCAAGCAAATGATAATTATGAAAATTCAGTAGTTAAACTAAATCAACTAAAAAGAGAAATTATTAGATTAAACTCAACATTGTTATCTCATCATTATCAAATGGTTTCAGATTCAAAGTATTTAGAAAGATTAGACATGATTAAACCTAAATTTTTGAATTCATTAGCATCTACAAACACAAAATTAAATGATGTTGAAAAATTAATTACTGTTCATATTGTAGAATCAAATGACAAGAATCAAATGATGCAATTAGTTAAAGATATTAGAAACACAACAAGATATTCAACTAATGATTTATCAAAACAATTTCTTGATCACTATGAAAAATATAAGAGATTATTGCAAACAGATTCAT
>Ga0194133_10010256_pt1 | contig 10573 bp, 6 predicted proteins | sample TA2KigOf40mmetaG_FD_155448 | JGI IMG/M metagenome (GOLD analysis project Ga0194133, IMG submission 155448) | Freshwater microbial communities from Lake Tanganyika, Tanzania - TA2015055 Kigoma Offshore 40m | ecosystem: Environmental > Aquatic > Freshwater > Lake | place: Tanzania: Lake Tanganyika... | reverse complement strand
ATTTTTAATGACTTTGTCCTCATCTCCAACTTTATTGCCTTTCTTACACTCTAACTTCTGGTTCTGAACCTAGGGGGAGAAGGTTTTCTTCAATAAGTTCAACAAAAGCAGGATTATCTCTTGTTAGAAAAAAAGGTCTTTTCTACTCGGCAATATTTCCAACTTTTCTCCAAACATTGTTAAATATTTATTTTGAAAATGAGTTAGGTCTTCATTTTGACCTTAAAACTTCTTTTTTTATCTATGAAATCTCATCACAACACCTGCAAATTTAGCTGTTAGGAGGGTATGTACATTCCAAGCATGATAATTATACAATATTAATTTCAAATCATAAGGGGATTTTTTTCAAGTGGAAAAAAAGCATTCAAAAGAGGTTCTTAACACGTGACAATAAATGGTAAAATGGAAACTATTGAACAAGAAAAAAAGTTGAAAATCTCATTGAAATGCAACGACGTTTTACCAATAGAAGTTTCACAATGGATTCTAAAGTAATTGTAGATATATATTTATTGGACTTTTCACACAATTGTCTAAACAGCAACTTCAGCTAGATCGATTGCTTCTTTCAAAAATTAAAATGATTATTTATTTAAGTATTTTTTAAAATCTTTTAATGTGCGCCTTGCAAATTTTTTTACTCATTAAAGGCACACTGTTTTTGGCTAGGAATCCCTTGTTATTATTTTTTTTGGCAACCGGGGGTCAAAGGTTGCCTGGAGGCTGGAGCTACTGGGGTTCAAACCCCGGACCCTCAGATTCCCAGCCTGATGCCATGACTACTTGGGCACAGCGATCCCGAAACAAAGTTTTCATTTTTTTAAAAAACTTGAAATTGTAACTTGTTTTATTATTATCACATTTTTATAAACCATCAATTATTATGTAAAAATGTAGATTTAAAGATTCTCATCAATCAGTTCCTGTTTAAACATCAGGAAATTGAATTCTCACAATGCTTTTTAATTCAACAAATAAGAGAATGAATGGGAATCAATCGGACTAAAAAAGCTCAATGAATTTGATTTAAAATCATTAAGACAACTTTTGATGGATTGGTAACAAATTTATCTACCTTTTGTGCTTTTTTGATGCATTATTCAAACTGTCAATCACAATTGTGCATCTAATACAAATTAGGATATCATTTTGACTTTTCAATGGACAACTTCTGAATCTAAGAAATTTCAAATTATCCCTCCAGAGCGAAGCGAGGGGGAAAGTTTAAAATTTTCATTATGGTTCGGGTTTTATGGGATCATGGGAAAATGGGGTGACATCACGTGTCTGTCTGTCAACTCTTTTTACACCCATACCAGTAAAGCTAGAGGGATGAAATTTGGCAGGAATAATCATCATATTGGTGGTTCAAAATTTACCAACCGGTTTTTTGAAATCTTGTCTAGAAGCTGAGATATTTAAGTTCAAAGTAATGTAGTGAATTTAGCTAGAACCCCTCGACTTTTTTTCATGTTGAGTTTTATTGCAGAAAACAGCTTTTTGTTGTTTGTTGTGCAATCAAATCAATTAATTGAACATGTTTCCATCCGCTTGGAAGGGTTAGGTATTTTTCCCTGCACAAAAATACCCGTCTACCTGGTTACCTTTAGATTTCTGAGGAAAATTGAAATTACCCTTAATAAGATTTCTTTAAGTGTTTGATTTTTTTTGGAAAATGATCTTTTAAACAAAAAATATTAGATATGGTCCTTAACCTGACCCGAGATATTTTGCAAACGACTGGGGCTGATTGATCGACCTGTGTCTGGATCACCTTCACTTATGTTCACATGGGATCTTGACCTCTTTTGGACCAGCTAATTTCTTTCTCAGGGGTGTTTATTGCAAACACATAGGCAGTGGCTTACACATTGGTTTATATTAGAGGAGTGGACTTAATCATCTAATTAAGCTCATTTGTATTATTTGTATTGTCTACCCAACCAGTTTAGAAATCATTTACAGATTTGTCAACACTAAATCCTTTCCTTATTGTGTTTAACATACTTAAATTGAGTTAAGACCTGCTCACTTTTTCATTGAAATGATCTCATTATAAGCATACTGTAATTTGACTCAATTCTATCTATTTCATGCTTCATCTTCTCCTGTTGCACACATGCACTTATAATAGTAACTGCATCTGATGAAACGTTGAATCGCTTATGGTAATCCTTTTTAACGGAGTCACTACAGAATTTTTGCTTTGATTCAGGTTGATTGGAAATTTTTCAGGATGATCTTATTATTGCCATAGTCGTACAATGATACTTCCCGGCCAAAAATAAGGCAGTGTAAGCACATTGGAATGGAGCACTATGATTTTAAGGTGTTTACACGTGTTTTGAGGCAGTTTATGATGAAATTTGCACCATTGGCACGTGTATTCAGGTGCGCATGTGTAAACAGGGGCAAGACAGGGAAAACGCGGGTGGATACACCCGAGAATGGACACACGCTGTCTTATTTTTGGTATGGTTACAATAGTATCTGTATTGAATGCAGCGTTGAATCGCTTTTGGAGATCATTTTTTTCAGAGTCACTACAGTCAGGAGTGAGAGATTGCTGGCACAGCTGGGAATGGAACCTTTGATCTTACACCCTCACCATTTGGTCACAGTAAAGTTCTGAGAGGGAAACCTACTTTTTAGTAATCCAAAATTTTCTCCCCAAAAAAGCTTTCGGGCTCTTGAAAGATTGCAAGAACCGTTAAAAATTTTATTCCCATGGTGAGAAATTTCTTGTTGCAAATTTTTCTTTGCAAAAAAAGATAGGTTTGCAGGAGCTCTCACACCGTGGAGGATAGGAATCAGTTCCGCTTTCATGCCACTGAACCAAATCAAAAGTTGATCTTTTTATTAGTGCAAAAAAATTGTATAATTTTTGCACCCATCCAACCTTTTTTTCTGCACTAAATGACCTGCTTGGGGCCATAGTTGGTAGAATTCACAGTTGGAGTGACCCAGGGCAACTTTACAACAATGATAAATGGAAAAATCTCTTTGACTTTTAAGCTCGTCCAAAGTGGACCCTGAAGCCATTGACAAATGTAAATTGAGATCATTTTCTTTTCCAAACTGTGAAAATGTTGCATGTGTGGGGGGGCTTATGCAAAAAAAACCTCAAGCACACACCTGGTTTACATTGGACAAGCAAGGAAACATTAATTTGCTTTGGAAAAATAATGAGTCTGACCATTCAGTGGTTGGTTACTTTTTGGCCCAAACAACGTGCAACAACAACAACAACAAGAATGGAGAAAAGAAATTGGAAGCTGCCCTATCATACATTGTTGTTGAGATCTAATGGTAAATGCATGTTACTTGTGATCATATTTTTGGGGGTGCTAAGCCTTATACCATAGACATAGACTGTGCCTCCCTGCCTACGCTGCAGTAAAGAATTGAACCGTAGTGATTTTGGATTTACCAACAGCTGAATCTGTGCAGCTAAGGTGGGGTCAGCTGTTGGTAAACCTAAATATAAACCCAAAATTTATTTTTATGGCCCTTTCTCACTCTATATATCCAACCTCTATGCCTTATGCTGGCAATCTATAACAGGCTGCCGTGGCTGAGTGGTCATAGCATCAGGTTGTGAATCTGAGGGTCAGGGTTATGGACCCCAGCGGGCACCTCCAGACAATCTTTGACCCCAGGCAGCCAAAAAAATAGTAATGATTCCCAGCCACAAAGTGTGGCTTTAATGAAAAAAATTTTGCAGGGCGTACTCAAAAAGGTTTTTTTACATTGGGTTTCCCCAAGGTTTAGTGGGTACTTGGTTTTGGTTTTATTATTATGAGTTTACTGGGTCTAGGATCTTTCACCCAATACAAGTTCGCCCAATCAAGTTCGCCAATACAAGTTCGCCTAATTTACAAGTTCAACCAAATCAAGTTTGCCTAATACCCCAATTCGTCCAATGCATACCCCCCTACTTTTTTCATGTTGATTTTTATTGCATTTTTACTACTCATTTGTAGAGCGAGTTCATAGTTCATAACGTAACTTGTAAACCCCGCAGGGTAAGGTTAAGGGGTTGGTTGGGTCTGGTTAGGTTAGGTTAGGTTAGGTAAGCAATAAATATACCCATTGGGCGAACTTGTCATTAGGCGAACTTGATTAGGCGAACATGAATTGGGCGAAAGATCTTGAGTTTACTGAGTATTAAAAATTTTTAATTAATTATATTTGCCAAAACAAATTATTAATTTTTTGACTTTTTCTTACAAGCGTCCAAATCTTACTCAGTAGACAAAAACTGACTCCATTCTTTTTGAAAAGGTAGGTTTCAATGAGGTTTTTGAATTCATTCATCATTTTCAAAATAATAAGGAGAAGTGACAATTTAATTTTAGAGCTTCTTTATTTCTTCTGAACTAATCATGTTGTGTTGATGATGTGATTGTGGCCCAATAATGTAAGAAAATCATAAAATTTTCAAGATGTTTATTTTGGGTTTGAAAACTTTAATAAGGGTTTTTGCTCAAATACAGGTTTTGTTTCCTTGTCAAATCTGCCAAAAAACTGGGTACCTGCCTGCCAAACCCTACTTGCCACTGTGACTCATAACCAATTTCACATACTAGTTTAAGTTGCCTTATCTATTTTAATTTGGATTTCTCACCACACTGTAAGGGGGGAAAAAACTTAATTGTTGAAGCAATATTTTTTGCTGTCCAATTTAGAATATGGTAGATTGACTTTTATCACTGTCCTGCCCATCCACCATTAAAGTACAAAGAGCCTCATGGGATCAAGCTTTATGTTTTCCATAAACAAACAATGTAAGGAAATTTTATGTTGAAACATAAAAACCTGAAAAAAAGGGGAGAGTGAGAGAGAGAGAAAAAAAGGTCCTATTTTGATAGTCAAAGCAGCTGGCTAAATAAATACATGAACAGATGTGGGGAGGAAAAAGGCTTGATGATTAGAGACATAAAAAGTTCAAAAAGCTATAATCAAAAATACTTTCAAATATGGTCAATTTGAAGAAAATTCAATTCAAAGTATTATTATTATTATCTACACTTTAAATTTCATATGGACATTTCTTTCTATGGGAATGAATAAAAAAAGAACTAGTTGCTCCAAACTGGTTACCCCCTCTATCCCATAATATCCCCCTCCCCCCTCCCTTGCATCAATGCCATTTTTAAAATCGTTGATGCAAATGATTTGCAAAATCCATTGTTAAAAAGTGATAAAATTTTGTGGTCACAAAACTATTGATCAGATCAACAGATAAACTTGGATGCATGAATTGAAATTAGGTTGAATTTGTATGGCTTGGTGGTGAAAAAAAATATAGAAAAGGAAATTCCAGATCTCACATTTCATGGGAATTGGTCATTTGATGAAAGAATTTGTTGAGAAAAAAAACCCCCAGCAACATTTTAATCCTGCAAGACAATTTTTCTTATGCATGTGGTATTAAGCCATTGAAGATTCACTTCCTTGCAATTTTGTTTGTTTAAACCACCAGCCAGTCAATGAGGGGCAGATGGATTATGGCCCTTTGTTCCACCCTATGAGGGTGGGATGGGGATGAAAAGAAGGAGCCTCATTGAACAGAAAATGGCAATTTCATGTGACAAAGTTGGGGTGGGTTGACAAAAAAAACTGTTGCTTTGGTTTTTTTCCTCCTTCCTCCTATCTATAACCACTCATGCCACCCAATTGTCAAGCCACAAAACGGACAAACATTGTTTACGCAAAATCTCCCTACCCTAACATAAAAAAATCTATGGATTTGGGGGTCTATTGAGTCGGGTGCAAGCAGCTGATTCACTATTTATTTGTTTGTTTGGGTGGTTTTTCAAGTTGGACAAAAGAAAAGGCAAGTTTGATGAGGGTTTTTTAGTGGACTGTTTATTTTTGCTGAATAGTACAATGGAAAAATTTTTATTTTACAGTAATAAAAATTGATAGTTTAGTTTTAAAATCTAGCTAGAAATCCTAGGGTTTGAGTTGAGCCCATTGAGGCATGGCAGGCAAAGCTACTGTTTGTGGCGCTACTCTAGTTTGGAGGTATTTATGTTTAACATTTATGAAGCATTACCCTGATTGAAATACTTTTTTGTGACTGCAGTTGCACTGTATGAAAAGAAAACTAATCTGGGTTACGTTGAACAAAATGTTATCAAATATATCTCCAAACAATGTTAACGCCACAAAGAGGTACTTTGCCTGATATGTCTCATTACATTTTGTTACAGTTTGGTGTTGTCATATCTGGCTTAACAGTTTTAGTAACAATCTTTCACCTCAGTTTGCAAAAAATCATCACAGTTAATCTTTTCCAGAATAATATGTTTAAAAGATATTAAGTGAGCCCATATTTTACTAATTATCAGAATATTGTGATGTGTTGTTCATTTTGCATTCAGGGATCTCTTGTTACATTTATAAATATTCTGCAGTCCAAGGGTTTCAATTTTGGGCATTTAGGATATTTTTCAATGAGTGAGGATTTGGTTTTCATTTTAGTTAGTTTAGATTTTTGCAAGTAACTACTGTGCATGAATGTATTATGTGTATCATATGTGTGCCATTCATAGTAATGATCAATAGCATTTGTATAAAAATTAAATTAAGTTAAATCTGGAGCAGTATAGACTCAGGCATGATCAACACCTTTTTCAGAGACCTACCTCAGCCATTTAATTATGACCATGGTCACTGCAGATTACTATTACCCTGACTGAAGGTGCCTTGTTGATTTTTTTTTGCAATACGGGGTCAACAAATTGCTGGCATGACCGGGAGTTTGAACCCACAACCTTAGATCTCCATCTGGTGCCTATGACCTCTCAGCATTGGCAACCCCTTGAAAATGGAATTAAGTATGGCTTCACTTTTGTTTTGCTATCAGAATTAAACAAGTTTTTCTGGTTAAGAGTCTTGTTAGTTTTTTCTAAATTTGGGTCAAATATTTAGTTTAAACCAATTATGATTGGCACTGCTGCAAAGATTCCTATTTGAGCCACAACAATCCAATAATGGCTTTTTTAAAATTCTTTTAAATCTTCTTATCAAAAATAGGTCTGCTGATCATGCAAGAATGTGTTAAGCAGATGCATGAAAATTCACCACTTTTGTAACAAAGCTAGCAAAAAAATGTTTGATTCTGACTGGAACAAGAGAAATTTTATTCTTCCAAAAAAAGCATGTGTCCAATTGATTTTTTCCACTCAAACTTTTTTTTTGCATATTCATGTTTGTGTGAGAAAATTTTCATAAGAATTCAGGCAAAATTTTTCCATTTTTTTTTGAGAGGAAAAATCTCTATGAAAGAAAAAAATAGCAAATTAGAGGCTGATTCTTTGTCTGATTTTGACATGTGAAAATCATATTTTTTTTCTCTTCATTCCTGATATTCAAATTTTAATCTCCCAATTGTCAAATTATGACATCTGTCTTAACAGCCATTAAAAAAAATGTTCTTACTTATTTGGAATGGAAAATGAATTGGACTTGGTTGGTCAAGCTACTAATTTTATTCCAACGTCCCTCCCTTTTTAGAAATGAACAACAAAACGATTTGAAAATAACATAAATCTATTTTCAACAAATATTTAACAATGAAAACTGATGAGAGATGATTTAAAGAGAGAACAAGAAGGTTTTTTTGGCTTTCTTTGTCTTTGAAAAAATGTGACTGACTTTTTTTACTTGATCTGAGATACTAAAAATTGTACAAATTTGTCAGACTTTTTTACAAGCTCCAGAGCATTCGAGTAAGATACATTTTCAAGGGATCTTCCATTAATAGCCACGAGGCGGTCACCCTGTTTTAGACGATTTTGCCCATCAAATCGAACTTTGTCGTTGTCGAACTCTTCGATGTAGATTCCGCTCGGGGTGCCTGTGATTTTCAATCCCAGGCGTCCTTGGTCGTCTTTGATCAGGACAACAGAGACAATCTGACGTTCAGGTTCACTTTCCTCTGTTTCCATCTGGTCGAATCGTTCTATAAGAGAATTGCTGAGGCTCTCGTTCGAAGGGTATACCATGGGTTCGTGGCTACCAATAACGTTGGAAAGAAGGGAAGGTTTTGAGTTTGAGGGAAGAATGGACTTGCTCTCCATGGTTTCATAGGAATCGATGCTGAAAGGAAGCTTACGGGCGACGGATGTCCTCAAAGGTGTAATTAAGTGAGCTTGTTCAGTAGTCAAACGAAGTCTCTCTCGGTGAAGAACAGACATGGAGATTTGTGTTCCCATCCGCAGGATACTCCCACCTCGATCTTTGTTGGGTATCACATTTTTACGAGGAATACTATTCGTAACTGGAATACTGACAGGTTCGGGACGTGCTGGAGGACGTCGTACAACTGTATCCGAGCGGCGACGCCAGCCAACAGGATTCGTGGCTATTTTGGGTGTTTTAGAGGTTACAATTTCACTTTGGGGATAGAGTGACTCAATCGGACGTTCTTGTAGCGGTATCCTTTTCGCACCGATTGGAGTAGACCCTGACTGTGGGTTGCGATCCTCCTCCGGTTCCAAATAAAATTTGTATCTAAAAAATTTTACAATATTAAAAAGGAATTTTTTTTCAAAATTTTGTCATTATGTTTAAATAAAAGTACCTGTAATTTCCATTCTCAACGTCATTTTCCTTGTCGCTTGTATTCAAATCTTGAGGGTAATTTAGCATGCCTTGGTCACCCACCACTCCGTCTGCCATGGAAGAATAGTGAGTAAGCCTTTTTACCAGGTAATTGGTTGTCTTGCTTCTCTTCAAATTTGCACGTAAATCGGTTGTCTTGTCATTTGAGCCTTTTTGTGTATACAACTTTTTCTGTGTGAGCTGACGTTTTGACAAGAATTTGCTTTTCAGACTTCTCAAAGCCCGTTCGCGAGGGGGCTCCTTATATTCTACAGTTGCTGTAACATCTTGTGGAAAAAGAGAATCAACTGGACCTGCCTTTTTCCCCTGATATCTCAACTTATTCGAATGCTATAAAGATAATTTTAAAAAATTGTTGCAATGATGTTTTAGTTGAAATAAGAAAATAGAAGTCAGCCAAACCTGATGGTGTGAAGAGGCCAGATCGAACATCAACTTGGCTTTTGTTTCAGCCACAATGAATTTGAACTTTTGATTCTTTGGATCGTCAGAATTATTGGCGTTTCCTATTACTGTCATTTGAAACCTAGTTTTATCGTACTGAATTCTGGCAATGTTGCGCCAGAAAAGTGGCACTAAAAGTTTGTGAGAGGCTGAGAAATCTTTGGATTGGTCGTAAAGAAAGACGCCCTAGAAAATAAAATGAAATTTTTTAGTCAGGTATAGATAAAATAAGAAACTTTATTACGGTTTTTTTAAATTCGACCCTCCTGATTTTACTCGACAAGATTTTCAAGCCACCTGCAGGTTTTACATCATAACTAAATTTTATGACTAATAATCATGTTTAGGTTTTGTTGGGTCAAGCTATAGGGCGGCTTTTTTCCATGACCAACAAATTATTACACGTCGAGATAGGATTTATGTTTCCAATCCGAATAAATTTTTTTCCCTTTTAAACAAAACTTTAATATTCATTCAAACAGTAAAGTTTCAAAATGGAAAAATCAATGCCTGGAGTTCAATTGAAATCAGTTAGGCAAACAAGATTAATTATTTTTTACCTGGACATGTATTCCTAAAAGATTTGGTGAAATAGAAGAAGTAGTTTGGTATGACTTTTTGTCTTTAGTGACAGTGAAGAAGTGAAAGCCCACACAGTCTAAGGCCATAATTTCACGGCAGAATTTTAATTCTGTTTTGCTCTGACTTTGTCCGAGGTGAGCCCGGTGAACTTTGGCTAGGCTTCGACACGACAATGCTCTTTCAGCCGAAGAGTAAATGAACCCTGGAAGGTAGTGCTCCAGCATAAAATATTCGCCATCGCCATGAATGTCTTCCGAAAAGTCACCAAACTCTATTTGCAAAGCCATGCCAGCAAGAGAAAGGTACATATTTTTTGAGACACCATGAAGCCTGCCGTTCAGTAGATCTTGGCGAAGCTGTAGATAAAGTAGGTGTTTATTTTCTGCCGTTAAGATGCTGTCTACGTCACTTGGATGAAATTTGAATCTTTGATAAACTGTCAGGTCCTGGCACGGTTTCCCTTCTTTCCATCCTGATGCAGCTACTTTGGATAGTTTGGTATCATTTGAAAGGGGCCAGAATTCTGTGCCCCGTTCTCCGAGAAAAGATAGTGTGAAAAGTGAAGATTCTTTTATGTCTCTTTCACGAAGGGCCGCATCGAGGACCTCTCCAGCTGTTATTGAAGCAGCATTGCACCTTATGTTTAGAAGCTGACCATCAAGCATGACGACAGTTACATTTTTTGAGACACTCTCATCTTTTTTAGCTCTGTGAACGTAGAGATCAAGCTGCAGCGGAGCCTCCATTCTTCGTATAATAAACTCAGGCCCTATACACTTCTTAGTCGCTGGAAGTGGTGTCGCAGAAATTTCAGTAAGGGGTCGAACAACACGGTAAAGACGAGACGGATTTCTCTCGACAGCCCGTCGTTTCTTCGCTGTAGGCTCAATTCTATAAAAAAAAGATTAGC
>Ga0194133_10010252_pt1 | contig 10584 bp, 6 predicted proteins | sample TA2KigOf40mmetaG_FD_155448 | JGI IMG/M metagenome (GOLD analysis project Ga0194133, IMG submission 155448) | Freshwater microbial communities from Lake Tanganyika, Tanzania - TA2015055 Kigoma Offshore 40m | ecosystem: Environmental > Aquatic > Freshwater > Lake | place: Tanzania: Lake Tanganyika... | reverse complement strand
CAGAGAGAGCCCTTGTGAGCAGAAAAAAAAAACATATCATAAAAAATTGAAACACAATCTGGTAGAGTACAGAATTTTTCCATGCTCTTTTGCAATAAGGATTTGAAAAATTGCAGGCATGGCAGGGGATTGACCCTCCAACCCTAGATCTTAATTCTCAGTCAGGTGCCCTTTGTCCTCTCAGCCATGGGCATTGAAAGTTGATTTTAAAATTTCATGATTGGCAAAAAAAATTCAGTTATTGGTAATTTTGAAACAGAAACAACTATGATGCCTACTACTTAAATGTCAAACAAAAAGATAACTCTACATTTGCAATTTTAGAATATGTGGAGAGCCCCGATCTTGTGTCCTCCACAAAGGAAAGAGAGGATTTGGCTTTGTCCTCCGCGGTGCTAAGGCTGCCTCACCTTTAATGGAAATGATTCCCTCAGAAAAGTGTCCAGGTTTGCAATATATGGATGATGTTGATCCTGGGGGAGTTGCAGACATGGCAGGAATACTTAAAGGAGATTTCCTTCTTGAGGTAATAATCAATCTTGCACGAATAAATCTTTTCCAGTAAAAATTGTTCAACTGATATGAATGTTTTCTAGATCAATGGTGAGGATGTCCGTCAAACAAGTCATGAGAAAGTTGTTGGTCTCATTAGGTAAATTTGCCCCTAATCTTTTATATGTGAATATCATCAAACGAGATTTTACTATTCCTTATAGGAACTTAATAACTTAGTTTATACTTTGATGATTTTAAGTTCTGCCACAAAAATTGAAAACTTTTTTTCTCTAGAAATTCTGGTGATCTTGTATCCCTCACTGTTGTTACAGTGGTCTTATCTCCAATTTTTACTGATCCAAGCCAAACATTGCCAACATCATCACAAACAAAGTAACATATTGCACATACTTAAAAATCATTTAAACTTAAAGATTAAGGCTCTTTTTCCAATTTTAGAACTTATGCTTCGACCCTTCCTAGGAAAATGCAAGGCCGTTCTCTAGTCCAACCACCTCCACCTCCAAAACGCAACCCCAATACAACTTTGAGTGTAGGGAGAGCAAGGGCCAAATCGATGGTTGCCAATCTATCTGCAATTGGTGAGGTTTTAAAAATGTGTTATTTGTTTCCATGTTACTCAATTTCATTTGTTTTGCAGAGGCACTAGACAAAGCTATTAATGAACATGATTCCAGCACTAGTGAGTCTGTTACAGGGTCTGTTGACTCAGTGCAAAGAATGCCGGACTTGTTGGAAACAACCAAAGGACCCTCAAAGTATGTGATAAAGAAATAAGAATTTCAAATAGTTTAACTATAATTTAGTTTTCGAATCAATTTTCCTATCAGAACTTCATTTTACTTTGGTGAAGATCCTGGAAAAAGTAAGGTTTTCAAAAATGTGGCAAATATGAAGAGATCCATGGTATTAAAAAGAATTAAATTCCCATCTGGCAACCTCATGAATATATTTTTATCTATTTGTTTCAGGCTGTACTTAAATCAAAATCCTATGATAGTGCCGATGCATCCCAAAAAACAGTGCTTTTACACAAAGATTTTCATTCAACTCCTATGCTTTCAAGTGAGACTAATATGCCTTTTGTGGGATCTTCAAAAGATACATCAGCAAAAACATCTTCTTCAGTAGATGCTAGAAATGCTAAAAATGCCAGGTCTTTTGCAGCTGACTTTGAGCTCAGTTTGGGCATAGACTCAACACAACATTTGCCAAGCAACCACGAAGATAAGGTTGGGGACATGCGTGGATACTTTACACTTCCTGGATGTCACAAGAAAATGATAGACAAAAATGGGAGTTATAGGGCAGTATCAAATATTGGGCCTGTCAATATCTCAATGCATAGACCTGATCCACCAGATCATCCACCTCCACCGCCTCCACAAGCTTGTCAAGTAGTGTTAGTAGATACAAAGAGTGGTGACTATGCAAGGGCTGTGGTCAAAAGTCCTGACAAGGAGCCAGAGACTTCTCCTGGTAAAATATGTTGGAATAATATGATTTCATGGCCAAATGTGACTTTTTGAAAATTGATGATTACAGGTGGCACTGTTAAGTCAAGCTTCAAACCTGGTGACAATGCTAAGCTTCACGCATCACCACAAAACATTCAAACTGTTGCATTAATGTCACCAACTGAAGACAATTCTTCTAACTCTAATGGGCAAAATATTTTGGTAGAGAAAAGCTCCCCTACAAGAGCCAAATCAATGCCACCTAGACCAATCAGGCCCCAGGTCTTACAGCATGGCCCTGCTGAAATTCCTCGTTCATCTCCTCCTGAAGCTTACAACTATAAGAATGTAAGTTACACCACTCACACAACATTTAGATCACCCATAACTCCTGATGACCCCACAGAGGACAGATTACAACAATCGGTACGAAATGTATTCTATCCGATATTTTTAAATATTTTTGACTTGTTAATTTCCTTAGATGCTTGATACTGAAGACTTAACCCCAACAGCTGAAAGATTGCTGGCATCGGGTCCTTCCATTCCAGAACCTGACTATAACCAATCTGATCAAGAGTTTGCTTTTTACAATGGGTCTGAAAGTAGTGATCTGTATTACAATGGAATGGGATCTTCTTCTGCTGATGATACTTCCTCTATGTAAGCTAGAGATTCATCCACTAAATTGAGTGTTATTTCTAACAAAGCACTTACTGTTTCCTTACAGAACTCTTGAAAAGAAAAAGAAGAAATCAGTGAGCTTTGTCATGAATGAAGAAGAAGTAACAAGGCTCCAACAGCAATATCGAGCTCCAATAAAAAAACATCAGGAATCCATCCTGAAAGATCCGTTCAGAGACAAAGAAAGAGATAATTTATATCAGGTAAATATCGGTTCAAACCTCACCTCATTTTTGTTTGCTTTTTACTTGATATATCTACTCTATATATATTATTTGTAAGAAGGATTGGAATAAGATGAGAATTGTGGGGGACACATATTCTCAGCAAATTGACAAGATAAGAAATGATACAAGTCCAAAGGTTCACTACCAGGTTGTGAGCAAGCAAGACCTCCCAGTCCTTCTTCAAGTAAGAGTTTCAGAGAAGGATAAAATTCGAATAGATGTACCTCCTATTGCTCCTGTCAAGAGTTGTAGTCTCTTAAGATCAAACAGCTTAGCCAGCACAACCAACAGTACACAACCAACAACTGTCAGTTCCAAAATCTCATTGCATAAATCTCAGAGCTTTTGTGCAGACAAGGTATATAAATTTTTGGCAATGGTCTTTCACCTTTTGAGTAATAAAAATAGACAAGAGTAATCAGAACTTTTTTCAATTTTACTTTAGGTGACAAATCCATCTCCTGCTCCCACTTTGCTTTCATCTCCAATAAAGGCTGTTTGTGGGTTTTCTCAAAGTGATATTCAGAAAGCAAGGTCACACCTGAAGCCATCTATGTCATTTCCAAATGACTTCAAGAATAACTGCATGAACCATGGCAATAATTTGAATGAAGAGGGTGATAATTCATCAAGTGGAGTGAGCTCTGATCAAGTCAGTACAATAACATTCTCTATTATAAGAGAAAAGTTTTATTTTATCTTTGTGCTCTTTCTAAAGGAAAATGGAGGAAATGGCAAATTTGTAACGTACCTTCCTGTTGAAGGTGTTGTAAATCCAAGCTCAAACCAATCAATTTTACCTGATAATGTCTCAGAGAGCTCTGATGATGTATCTGAAAAGTCATGGGTACTACGAGCTGAACAGGATCCTATGGGTCGCAGCATAATCTCTATGAAGAAAATGTTGCATCCCAAACTTCAGGCCATCTTTGATGCCCCACCAGTTAATCAGAATAAAAACTCTAATTTGATGACTTCATCTGCTGGGACATCAATGCTTCACAAGCATTTGGTAACTGAAGTCAAATTTAGAAAAACACAATTGAAAAGAAAGAAAAATTATTTGTTTTTCTTATAGCATATGGGACCTTCCTATTCTAGCCAAACACTTCCAAATCGTCACCGCCATCACAACAATCATCACTACCAACCAAATCACCAAGTGGCAAAAACTGTTGGTCAAGTAAAAAAGCATGATGAGAGAAGCATTGCTCAGAGCCTTGCTCTTATTCACCAACATATAAACCATCTTGCTGATCCCCAACCAGTATCAACTGTGTCTGAAAGAGCTGCTGTCCTGGCACCCCCTCCAGGATTTTCTGACTCAGAATCATTTTCAGACAATGAATCTTTGTCCACTTGTAAAAGTCAGAAAAGATATGGAATTAAAGGATTGCCAAAGGAATCAAGACACATAACAATGAAGTCAGCCTTACCAGACCAAGTATAATAAAGATAAAAATTTTAATTAATTTAACTTATAGGTGGAATTTTTTCCAGTTTAAGAAGGATCTGATTGGAATAGGTAGTGGCTACAGCTTAATGTCTCGCAGTGTTGACTCTGCACAACACCTAAATAGCCTTTCTGCTTCCAACTTCGCCACCCTTCCTAGAAAGCAAATGCTTCATGCCACAGGACAACGAGAATTTCACACTAAACCCCTCATCGGCTGGACAGTGGTTGATGTATGTGACTGGTTGGACTCTTTATTCATTCCTGAATACAAGGCAGCTTTCATTGACAATGATGTCGATGGTCTCAAGTTAGCCAGCTTGACCAAGAGTGGTCTTGAATCCCTTGGTGTTGTTCGTATTGGCCACACAGTTAGCATTGAAAAGTCTTTAAAATGTTACCTCTCACAAAGTTAGACCAAAAATCTTAGCTCATGATACCTGATTCATTTCTCATTCATGCATTAAGCTGCCACAAATTTTTAATTGAGGATTGACTCCTTTTCAAATAGTCTGGTTTGAACAAATCTGAAATTATAGATCAAGAATGATTAAAGCAGTCTAAGAAATTACTTTACTTTTCTACTATCAACTCCTTTGACACTCCCAAATCATATATCAATCTAAAACTAAACTCATGACTTATTTAAATGTAAAAAGCCAGTGTGCCTTTATAAGAAAATGAATTACTGTTTAATGGTAAATCAGTTTTTAATGTGAAAATTGTAACAAAATTCCAATCATCTTAAATTGTTTTGCTTTCTCTTATGCCAAGATTTCCTATTGGCTCTGCCAGTCAGCCAAATATTTAGCCTTATTTTTGAGTTTTCGTATATATTGCATCAAAAACTTCACACTATTCTTGAAATTGCTAAAGTTCAGTCCTAAAACTTAGCATTATTACAGGTTTTTTTTCTTCTATTAAAACTTTGATTTTTATGTGGCTGTGAAAAAATAAATTTAATAATATAAAACTTGCTCGCGTTTGATTTAGATCCGATTCATATATTCAAAATTTATTTAGAATAAATTTTAATTTTATTCACAAAGGCAAACATTCCTAAGACTAAAAGCGACTATATTTTTGAGGTGGATTTCATACATCAAAGTTATCTTTAATACTAGTTCTTAAATTTAACAAGTCATTAGATTTGATTTCCTCAAAATTAAAAAGTATTAACCTGCATGAGCAGATTTTTATGGATTCCTCACCTGGATTTCAACTCATAGAATTCAAAATGAAGAGGTCTAAAATCTGGGTTTATATAACCGTAAACAATATCATTATTATGTAGAGACTTTATTAAAGTATACAATCAACACTAATGTTTTAGGTATTTGATACAAAGATTGTTGGTCTTTGGATATGAAGCTGCTGTTACAAAGAAAGGTTGCCCAAACTTAATTGTTGGCTACGCCTATCCTGCTCACTTTAAACCTCAATCCTATTATTAAACATCACTAGCCAACCGGGTTAAGTGGCCCATCTGGACATTTTACGTTACACAAAGTTTCCTCTCCCGTGACCCATTTGGGTTTTGAGTTTAGGGTACCGTGGGGTCTGGGGTCGGGTTTGTGGGGTCATGCTAGTGTTAAGAACCTTCCCTGTGTTGGTGTGGAGGTCTGTGCAAAATTTGGTGGAGATTGGTCCGGCAGTTCGGGCTTGAAAAGGGGACATAGGATCAAATACGAAGATTATTGAAACAAACTTTCTGAAAAAGACATAAGAAAGTCTCATGATGTGATTAAATTTACTGTTTATTTTTTACCATTACTACTTGCTATTTTGTTATCTTGTTTAAAAGTCGTACTTAGTAGGAAAGAAAATTATTATGTGTGACTCTGATAAAGTTATTGTTCTGTACAATTTACATTTGAGTAGGAAATAATAAAAAAAAAATAGGTGGGTACATTAATACAAACAGTCTGTTTTATATATATAGATAGATTAAGGGGGGTTCAATATCAAAAAAGTTTCAAAACTTAAAAAAATAGCTTTTTTTAATTACCCATGAAACATGCTTTGGAGGTTGATTATAGGTCTGCTTAGGTTAGTGTAAGTTAGCAATACATTCCTTTTTCGTAGTATAATTTTGTTAATCGGGATTTGGGGGGAAGGGTCACTTGGGAGGGTTTGGCATTTTTTGATGCACGGAAAATGTCCATCTTCGTAATTTCACAATCTAGGTGTTTATCATTTCTAAAAATAAGTCAAAGTTTTGGCACCATTATAAAAAAATCAACCTTTTGCCAATTGCGAATACTCACAAGAACTGGAAAATTATTCTTTTCGGAGCACCCCATTCAAAAGTGTGGCAACTCTGAAATCCTTTTTTACAACCAATTTTCAGCACGGGTTATTTGAAAAAAACCTTTTTTTGCACCTAACGGTGATCAAAAAAATTGTTTCACATAATGTGAACACAACACGTCAATCACAAACCATAGACAATTTTGCAAAACGCCAAAAATATTTCTTGTAGGTATTTCCCGACGTAACTGTAAGCAATTACAAACAATAAAAATCATTTTTTTCCCCGAAATTTTTTTTGTGACAAAGTCTTGTAGTTATTTACTACTGAAGCTTTTGTTTTATTCTTGTAAAAAGCTTGTTGCAACCAATTAAGAATTGTCGTCAAATACAATCATTTGGCTGAAAACAAAAACAGTTAAAAAAACCTTCATCATCTGACATTAAGTTTTTCAGCATTCCATCAAACTTTTGAATAATTGATTGTTGAAAACCTGTGGACCCTGACAGTCTAAAAAAGTCATTTATTTATGATTGTCTTTGTATGCTAATACTACAAATGATAAATATATATCCCACAGGCTTTCTTTTAATTCTGATTGTTTAACAAGACATTCAAAATAATTGTGATAAGATATAAACTTGTCATTGTTGTCTAAAATATAAAGTAAAGAAATGTCTTTGGTTAAAAACTTGTTGTTTGTTGGCACCAGTTTCAACAATGTAAAATGAGGAAACTGTAGAGAGACTAAATTGATATTTTCTAACAGTGCAGGTATTTTGCAGGTGCTTTTTTTATACATCCTATTGATTTTAAGGTTGATCAAGCAAACACAGGATAGAGTTGAACATTGAGATGTGATCTGTCACAATTATGTTATCAAGCTGTAAAAGTATGTAGAATCATAATCCAAAATTGTTGAACATGCAAGTAATCAGAATAGTATTCATGAAACTCAAGTGTCTATATAATTCCATGCTTACTGAAAGTGTATAAAATTCAAAATATGTTTGTGAAAGTAAGCATGTATGTCAGTCCCAGAGAGATGATAAGTATATAGTGTGCACACAACAAAAATTTCAGGGTCCTCATACCTCCACGGATTCAGCTGTTGAGAGTGTTCGCTATTGGCAAAAGATCAAATTTATTTTATAATTTGTTATCCAACCACTTGGTTAACCACTTTAGCAAGGTTTTGGCCTAACGGCAGTATATAACTCCAAAATTACATGGAGGAGACTACAGCAAGTGCTGCCCCCTCTGATGCGAAAGGAGGAATTCTTTATTTTGTAATGTTGGGTGTTTATTGGTGCCCTAAATTTTTGAGGACCAATAGACACCCAGAATTATAAAACAAATTTTGCCAATATCGTGAATACTCTCAATAGCTGAGTCCATGTCGGTACAGGCGGGGACCCTGAATTACCTATGCCCAGTCTGCAGGTCAGTGCCATCTAAGCAAAGAGATGACTAAATATTATGAGCACATTACTATATTTCTAGGATCCCTGATGTGGCAGGTAGAGATGGGTACTGATCTGATCTGAGCATGCTTTTGACCTGCAGTAAATAAGAGACCTACACCCTTTGATACGGGGTATTTTTTGATCCGCCCGATGATATTTTTTTGGCCAGAAGTGAAAAAATTGGTAAGTTTTGGGGGAAATTTTCCAAACCAAGAGGTGGCTGACCTGACCCGACCGGGTCAAAATATTTTGACCCATACCCATCACTATGCTGAGGGTAATTCACTTATGGTAAAAGATTAGATTAATCCATTTTATAAAAAAATAAAATAAAAGATTTAGAGTTTTGCCCTTTGCCAAAACTCTCAACATTTGAATCCCTGTTTAAACATGGTCCCCGAATTTTGGTTGGCTAGCCTTCTGGGATCCAAGCACTCTATATTTATCTGTCTGAGAAAGCTGCAGGACCTAATATGATACAACTTTGTGGATTTGGGATAATGGATAATTTAGGTGAAAAGATGGGATAAATGTGCTAAGTGTATTTATGAAAAGGAGCAATATTTCTCTCCACATTACTTTTTAATGCCTTGCTTCAAAATAAACCTCTGGAAATGCTGGATTTACTTGATTTGACAACCATTTTTCATGAAAAATAGATAAAGTTAAACTTTAAAAACTTTTTAATGGTGATAATTACCTCAAAACGTGATTCATCACAACAAACACGAAGGTAAAAGGTTGGGCAAAACCAGAACCGAGATCCAGTAACTGTTTGGCCGCTGTAATTGAATCTCAAAAATTCAGAGCCAGGGGTTTAGCTTCAATAAGGTGTAAAAAAAACCTTTTTGTTGCACCAGGAACTCTTTAAGTGACATGATTTTGAAAAGTTTTTTTCGTGACCTCAACGCCCACAGAAAAAGATATTTGCAAAACCCGCCATATTACATTTTTTTCTTCTTCAAAAAAATAAAAGAACCTCCCTTAATTACCCCGTTTTTCATAATTTTGTGTTTAAAGTCAATCAACCGTTAGATTGAGCGACTATTCGGTGTTTTACACTATGGGCAAATAATCATTCTTGAGAATGGGTCAATTATCTCTAGGATATATGTATTCATTCTTCGAAAAGTCATTGGCATTTCAAATAATCAAAAAATGATGAGACGAGACAACATCAACAAAATGGTCTCAAAACCTACGCATTTTATTTTCATTCATTTTTTTTTGGCTGAAAAAACAATGCGATGATGGTTTTGGGTAAAAAAAACCCATAAAATCAATAATAATATCCTGGAGTGTACTTAATCATGCTTTTTGTTTATTCACAATTTTTCAACTGGGTTCCAACTCTGCCAAGATGAAATGGTTTTCTAAGGAGAAAAGGGAGCTGAAAAATTCCGTATGTCAATGACAAAGCCTCAACAACATTTAGTGGGGTCTGGTCCAGCTCATCCAACTAGGTTCCAAATGTGTTGATCAGGGATAAAATGGTTTCCATGGATTTCACTGAAGATTGGTCAGGGTTATACAATCATGGTGTCACAGATAAACATGTTGATAGCCCATATAGTATCCTAGCACTTTTTATTATTTTCACGCAGCCTATCTATCTGCATAGGGTTCCCAAGTGCAATGAATCGGCGAGCTCCTGCATTACACGTTGATAAATAGGCGCTTGGGTGCCTAAACGTGTTAACTAGTTATTCTAACACCTCATTCTTAAAAAATTAGATTGGTGTTGAGTAGCTGACAGACCCTAGATTTAAGTTTGTATATAGTTTGCTCTACCGTTGCAAAGGAGTCAGGGTGGTCAAGTTGGTTACTCGCCGGATTTCCATTCCAACTGCCCGGGTTTGACTCCTGCCCGGGGTAACCAACAGAAGAAAAAAAGATAAAACTAAAAACTAAAACCACCTAGTGTGCCTTTAAAAAATCACTAACATGTCGCAAGGCGTACTTAAAAATATTCAAAAAACAACACCTATATATATTTATCATCTGATTTTTTGATAACTGTTATATAAATGCTATCCTCAACAATGTGTTTCAGCTCAAATACAAAAAAATCCAATATTATATATCACTGAAATAGAGGTGTTTTTTTGCAACATTGTCATTTATACTTCCGTTAAAATTATAATTATATGTATTAAGTTTGAACAATTCAGGTGCTGATAATTTGCTAATAACATATGAATTCAAATAAACTTTTTTTGTCTCAATGATGAAGGATGTGTTCTGGCCCTTTCTGCATGAGATTGGTGAAAAAGGTCAATTTGCTTGCTTCACGGTTAACATTATTATGAAAAGGTTGAACTTACTCACAACATCTTAGACAATGGATCATTAATCTAGAGTAGTCAGACAGACCAATAATATAAACTGTAACACCTTTTCTTAGTTAAGTTAAAATCTTCAGGAAAAAAAAAGATTTTTGTTTCCAAATCGGAAATGATCTTCGTATTTGTCTCGAGCAAAAATTCAATTTTTCTTATCTTCTGAATGGATCCAATCTGTTAGGCAACAA